>JAABUS010000813.1_pt1 | contig 74694 bp, 65 predicted proteins | sample 5560161 | NCBI WGS metagenome assembly JAABUS01 (sample SAMN10711885, study PRJNA513376) | rock metagenome | isolation source: Antarctica rocks | place: Antarctica: Victoria Land, Trio Nunatak nord | collected 2016-01-04
CCGGCAGCGAGCGTCCTGTTCCCGAGGTCTGTGCCGGTCAGGACGTTGCCGGGGGGTACCGGCTGCCCGGCCGCGACGTCGTAGGCGGTCGTGAGGTCGGCCTGCGCCTGTTGAGCGACGGCGTCGTTTGCATGTGTTGCCCCGTTGACCACGGCGGGGAGCCCGAAGCCGACGAGCGCCGTTCCGGGGGCGACCCCGAGATCGCCGTTCAGCACCGAGGGACCGGTGTTGGTGGCGGTGGAGCCGGCCAGGACCACGAAGGGGCTGGCGGTGGCGAGGTTCACCGGGGCGGCCTGCGCGGCAGCCGGGACGGCGGCGAACGCAAGGCCCGCGGCGAGGGTGATTCCGGCACGGCTTGCGCGCCTGGAACGGATGCGGTTGGACATGGTGGGCCTCCTTCTTTGAGCGAACAGCCCCTCCAACGTCCTGACCGCCACGCACCGTCGCTACTCGCGATCAGTGTGGGTGGCTCTCCTTCGGTAGCTGCGGCTGACTCCGTCGGAGTCCCGTGGCTTTGCGGACCCGCCTCGCGGCGGGGGTGCCCTTGTCGAGAGATCTGCTCTATGTGGATCTGGCATCGGCAGCGCCATTCCGCACCTTGAGGCGAAGGCGCGAGGCTCGACGTTTCCCCCCGGGTCGGGTCTACCAGCGGTCCTCTTGGATTGGACGACGCCCATCCCCTCGACAGGCTGCGAAAGGCCTGCAAACAGACACTTTGAGCCTACTGTCCAGGCGGTTGAAGAAGCACCCGGGCGCTGCACCCGACAGGTCAACCGTACGTCCACCGCCGGGTCAACGTACGTCCACCGCCGGGTCAACGTACGTCCACACGAGGCCGTCGCGCGGGCACTCGCAAACTGCTCAGGGGGCGGCCCCACCGTTCAGTCGAGGCTGTCGTCACGACCGCCGACCCACCGCGCGGCTGCCTGCCACGCCGCCGAGCGCGGATCGATGTGGCTCCGGTGGCCTCCTGGCACGAGCTCGATCAGCTCGGGCGCGTCGCCCGCCGCGCGAGCGGCCTCGAGGTAGCGGCGGCTCTGGCCGACCGAGACGGTCTCGTCATCGGGACCGTGCACCAGCAGCACCGGTTTGCCGAGCGGAAGCAGCCGCATGGGGTCGGCCGCGGCGTAGCGCTCCGGCACCTCTTCCGGCGATCCGCCCAGCAGAGCGCGCGCGGAGGCTCCCGCTGTGGGCAGGTCGCACACCGCGGCTTGTGCCACGACACGTCGAACGGGCACGCGGGGAGCGGACCGTGCGGCGGCCCACAGCGCGAGCTGGCCCCCCGCGGAGTGGCCGACGGCGGTCACTGTACCCAGGTCGAGCCGCGGATCCTCGAGCTCGGCCAGGTGGTCGATGGCGGCGGAGACGTCGTTGAAGGTGGCCGGCCAACCTCCACCCTGACCGCGCCCGAGGCGGCGGTACTCGATGTTCCACGCGGCGTGGCCGCGGCGCGCCAGGTCCGCGGCCACCGCCTTCATCACGGCCTTGCCGTAGCGCGCCTGCCAGTGGCCGCCGTGGATCGTGACCGCGACGGGGTGGGGGCCGGCCCCGCGGGGAACGAGTAGGTCGGCCCGATGACAGCGATGCGGGCCGTAGCGATGTCGCTCGGGGCGAGCCAGTAGGTCCATCAGCACTCGGGAGGTGGTGGGCATCTCGCGCCTCAGTCAACCTGAACGTCCTTACGCGCGCCGTCATGACACTGTCCGCCTGAGAGAATCACCCATCTCCGATTCCGGCGAACACTTGGCGAACGCTCTCGATCTGCCCATAACCGAGAAGGTGCTGCGCGCTCATCTGGCCGACCTTCAGGGCCGGCTCGGCGTGCTCACCAAGCCCCCGGAGAAAGGAACCGCGGTGGGCTTCGGCAAGCGCGTCGGCGACGGCACCACGGAGGCCGTGAGCCGACTCACCGACGTTGGTGTGGCCGACAGCTTCCAGGTGTCGATGGAGCGAATCGAGCGCGCGCTCGCCAAGCTCGAGGAGGGGACCTACGGGGTGTGCGACGGGTGCCACGGGCCGATCGCGCCACCGCGGCTGCGCGCCGCGCCCGAGAGCGCGGTGTGCATCGAGTGCGCTCGGCTCGCGCGCCGATGAGGCCTGCTCGAACAGGGGCGCTCCTCGCGCTCGCCGGTCTCGCCGGCGCGTCGGTGTGGTGGCGGCGGAACCCCTCCGCATGTCCGTACGGGCAGCGCTTCTGGATCGAGGCGCCGCATCCGTTCATCACACGCGCTCGTCTCAGGGAGACCCTCGAGCCGCGCGCCGGCGAGCGGATCCTCGAGGTGGGGCCGGGGACGGGCTACTACACCCTGCCCGTGGCCACCTGGATCGAGCCGGACGGCCGACTCGACGTGTTCGATCTCCAGCAGAAGATGCTCGACCACACGCTCCGTGCCGCCGCCGACGCGGGGATCTCGAATATCGACGCGACGCAGGGCGACGCCCGTTCCCTCGACTACCCCGACGCGAGCTTCGACGCCGCGTACCTGGTGACCGTGCTCGGGGAGATCCCCGACCAGCTTGCGGCGCTCCGGGAGTTGCGTCGTGTGCTGAAGCCGGGGGGCCGGCTGGTGGTGGGCGAGCTGATGGGCGATCCACACATAGTTCCCCTGGGAAGGATGCGAGCCCGTGCCGAGGAGGCAGGCCTCGCGTTCGAGCGGAAGGTCGGCACGCCGCTCGGGTTCTTCGCCCGGTTCCGTCCGGCGGGGTAGCTCCTCGCCCTTGACCCCCAGCACGGGCTCACGCTAGGCTCGCGCGCGCTCAGCGGGACGAAGCGCAGTGTTCGGGCCACGTGGTCCGGAGAGCTGACCGCTCCCGGGCGTGGCTTGTTCTACCAAGGAGCTGAGGACCGTGAAGCTCGTGATCGGCATCGTCCGTCCCGAGAAGGCAAATGACGTGCTGGAAGCCCTCTACCGCGCCGAGGTGCGCGGGGTCTCGATCAGTCGCGTCCAGGGGCATGGAGGTGAGCTCGACCGAGTCGAGACCTACCGCGGCACGACCGTGAAGATGGGACTCGCCGAGAAGGTGCGCTTCGAGATCGCGGTCTCGGACGAGTTCGTCGAGCCGACGATCGAAGCCCTTGCCGACGGCGCGCGGACCGGCGAGGTGGGCGACGGCAAGATCCTGGTCGTGCCGCTGGACCGGGTGGTGCGCATCCGCACGGGCGAGACCGACGACCGCGCCGTCACGCCGGTGGGCAAATGACGGGCATGCCGCTGGCCGCCGAGGTGAACGCCGGTGACACGGCCTGGATGCTCGCCGCCACCGCGCTGGTCATCCTCATGACACCGGCGCTCGGCCTCTTCTACGCGGGCCTCGTGCGCTCGAAGAACACGCTCAACACGTTCATGATGTGTGCCGCCTCACTTGCGGTCGCCACCGTCATGTGGGCGCTCGTGGGGTACTCGTTCGCGTTCGACGAGGGCAACGGGATCATCGGCGGGTTCGGCCACGTGTTCCTCCAGGACGTGACCTTCGAGCCGCGCGACGGCACCACGATTCCGCACCTGCTCTTCATGGCGTTCCAGGCGAGCTTCTGCATTGTCACGGTGGCGCTCGTGTCCGGCGCCGTGGCGGAGCGGATGCGATTCGGGCCGTTCCTCGTCTTCGCGGCCCTGTGGTCGGTGCTCGTGTACGCGGTGCTCGCACACTGGGCCTTCGGAGGAGGATGGCTGCAGGAGCAGGGAACGCTGGACTTCGCCGGCGGCGTGCCGGTCGAGATGGGATCCGGCTTCTCGGCGCTTGCGGCCGCCCTGGTCGTGGGTGCTCGGAGGGACTACGGGCGCCAGGCGCTCCTGCCGCACAACGCCGTCTACGTGCTGCTTGGTGCCGGCCTCCTCTGGTTCGGCTGGTTCGGCTTCAACGGCGGCAGCGGCTTCTCGACCGGCAACGCCGGTGTGCTGGCGTTCACCAACACGCTGCTCGCACCGGCGTGCACCCTCGTCGTCTGGTTCGTGCTCGACCTGATACGAGGTCGGCAGGTGACCGCGATCGGAGCCGCGACCGCGATCATCGTGGGCTGCGTCGGCATCACCCCCGCGGGCGGCTTCATCAGCCCGGGCTGGGCGATGGTGCTGGGCGCGCTCGCTGCGCTGCCGAGCTACGCGGTCATCGTCCTGCGGCCCCGCACGCGGGTCGACGAGACGCTGGACGTGCTGGCCGCTCACGGGGTCGCGGGCGTTGTGGGCATCCTCTTCATCGGTTTCTTCGCCCAGCAGTCGTGGAACGGCGTGGCCGACGGCCTCGTCTACGGCGACGCCGCCCAGCTCGGCGAGCAGGCGCTGGCGGCGGTTGCGGCCCCCGTGTATGCCTTCGTGGCCACGTTCGTGATCCTGCGAGCGATCGGGCTCGTGATGCCGCTGCGGGCCACGGAGCGGGAGGAGGCGCTGGGGATGGACGTCGTCCAGCACGGCGAGGAGGCATACGCCACGGGCGAGGGGGCGATCCTCATCGGTGTCGACGGCGATGTGGCGGTGGCCAACCCGGCTTAGCAGGCTGTCTCACAACCGGCGGCCTCTTAGCCCGACCAGAGCCGAGGCTGTCCCGCTACCGCGACCGCGACCTATTCGTCCCGGCCTCCCCGAAGAATTGCTTCGTCGAGGCGGGTGAAGCGGTGGTCGTCGGACTCGAGCAAGGTTGCCAACGTGGCCCGAACGGCATCGATGTCGATGGTCTTGGCAGCAACCAGCGCTTCGATGTCGGCCCAATCCCGCGTACGGTCGAACATCGCCTTGAAGACAGCCAGCTCGACCGGACCGAGCACGGGGATGCGGGTGCCGGCGAACGGGACGGTCCGGGCGCGGCGCGCGGCGTCGGCGTGCACCGGCACGTAGTCGAAGAACAGGTCGACGGGAACCTCGTCCCACCACAGCCGGATCTGCCCCTGCGCCGCGATCGTTTCGACGGTTCCGTCCGGGGTGGCGATCGCCGGCGGGAGCGCGGCCAACGCGGCGGAGCAGTCGGACGCGGGGACAAAGACGTTCACGTCGATGTCGCTCGTGCCGCGCGGATCCAGGGTCCAGTACGCGAGCGCGATCGCCCCGCCGAACGCGTGCGGCACCCGTGCTCGGGCGAGCGCGCGATGGAGCGCCACGACGCGCTCGGCAAGTGTCATTTCGTCTCGGCCATCGTCGGCTCGAGGCGCGGGAACCGCAGCGAGCGCGGGTGACGGGTGGGCAGGGCCTCGGCGAGCTCCAGAACCTGGACCAGGCTACGTGCGGCCCGCGCCAGTTCGCTCTCCGACACCTGCACCACCGTCCGCTCGGCGGCCTCAACGGTGAGGCGGGTGCCGGTGGCGGCCAGCAGCCGGGTCATGGTCGACACCGACGGCACCTTGCGTCCGCCCTCGTAGGCAGACACGGTGGCCTGCGAGGTGCCGGCCCGAGCCGCGAGCTCGGCTTGAGTGATTCCCGCACGGCTACGGGCGGCTTGGAGGGAGAGAGCGACGTCCATGCTCCCCTAGCATATCCAGTCGGATATACCCCGACCATCAGCCAACCGGCCCGGGATACGATGGCCGGCCATGGTTCTGGCCGATCGATTGACGGTTCCCGACCGCACGGCCGCCCTTCTCCTGGACATGGACGGCGTGCTGCTGGACACGCTCACGATGGAGTACGGCCTGGTGAACGATCTCCTGGCGACGCACGTGAACGCGCCGGCCACGGCCTCGCGCACCCTGATCCGATCGGTCTTCCCCTACGACGTCCCCGAGGCGTGGCGGCGCGTGCTCTCCGCGCTCGGCCTGGACCTGGCGCCGGAGGTGGTCGATCGACTCGTGTCCGGTCACGAGCAGGCGCGCCGGACCGTCCGTATGCCGGTGCACGAGGGGGTCGAGGAGATTCTCGCCGCGGCACGCGCCGCGGGCCTGGCCCTGACGGTCGTGTCGAACAACCCGGAGCGCGACGTGGCCGGCATACTCGCGGAGGCCGGACTGCGGGACGCGATCGACGGCATCGTCGGCAACGACACGCCGGGCCTTCAGAGAAAGCCCGCACCCGACACCTACACGGAGGCGGCGCGCCGCCTGCGAGCCGATCCGGCCACCTGCGTGGTCCTGGAGGACTCGCTGCTCGGCGCCGAGGCCGGCACGCGCGCCGGCTGCCACACCGTCGCTGTGGCCACCGGTGCGAACACCTTCGCCGAGCTCTCGGGGTCCGCCTTCACAGCGCGCTGCTACACGCATCTCGCGCCGAGCCGCGTGAGGCTCGAGCGGGGCGACGTGACCGCCAAGGTCCTCGAGACGCCCAACGACTTCGTCAGCCACATGGTCGAGCACGTCGCCTGGCGGCTCGGGTGCTCGGTGGATCTGGTGTGGACGAGTGACCACTGGCACGAGTTGGGCGCAGCCCTCGGGGGCCAGATCGGCGCCCTCCCGCGCCTGCGCGAGAGCGCGGCGGCTCTCGGCATGATCGACGACGGCAGCTGCCTGGTCGAGCTCACCCGGTCGGGCGACGTCGGCGGCGTGGCCTTCGATGCCTCTGACCAGGTGGACCTCGAGTGGTTCCTCGGCCTGAGGTGCGAGCAGCTCGAGAGCGGCGAACCGCTCGTGGCGGTCCTCCAAGGACTCACCGAGGGCAGCGGATGGGACCTGCGCATCACGGTCGCGAGCCTCGAGGACCCGCACCACACGTGGGAGGGGATCTTTCGAGGCGTGGGCACGGCGCTCGACAAGACCGCCCGGGCTGCGGGCGGCCTGAGGCCCGCACCGGACGGGTACGACGCCGAGGCGCCCGTGGTGTCCAACGGGGACCCTGCGGCCAGGCCCGCGACCAACGGCGACCGTGCGGACGAGGAGGAGCCCCTGCCGACCGAGACTCCGGTCGAAAGCGGCTGGCGGGTCCTCGGGACGTCGCCCTTCGGTGCGCGGCTGCGGCGCGACACCGCCGAGAGCGGGGTCACCGTGGAGATCGCGTTCGGCGAGCCGGGAGCACGCTGCCGGGTCGACGTGGCCGATTCCATCGACGTCGCGGGCGTGGAGGAGCTGCTCGCTCGCTTTGCCGTCGGCGCCGGCCTGAGCATCGCGATCGACTTCCGGGCCACCAGGCTCAGCTCGAGCCACGTGGTGCTGGAGGACATCGGGCTGGCACTCGGCCGCGCGCTGCGGGTGCTGGCGGTCCAGCGGATGGGCGCCTTCGGGATCGAGGGCGCGGGGTCGAACGTCGATCGCGTCGAGTCCCTGCCCGAGCAGGCGATCCGCGTGGGCGTGAGCATGGAGGGGCGCAAGTTCTGGCGCTTCGTGCCCTTTGCGGAGCCGTTCGAGGAGTTTCGCCGCGGATTTCTCCTCGGCGCCACCCTCTCCAGTGGCCTGTTCAGCGAGGATCTCGACGACTTCGTCGACGGCCTCGCCGGCGGGCTGCAGGCGAGCGTGATGATCCACGTGGTCGAGCGGGTCGAGCCCGATGCGGGATGGGCACAGGTCTTCGCGGCGCTCGGGGAGGCGATCGGGGAGCTCCTGAGCGTGAACGAGTCCCGCCGCTCGCTCACGCCCGGCGTCAAGGCCACGCTGGCGTAGAGATGCGCATCAACAGGTACGTCGCGGGCGAGCTGTCGGGCTCGCAGCGCGCGACGCTCATGGCGCGGGTGCAGGCCGACTTCGGGCCGGTCGAGGACACGGTGCGCGAGATAGTGGCCGCGGTGCGCGAGCACGGTGACCGCGCGCTCGTGGACTACGCCCGCGAGCTCGACGGGGCCGAGCTCGCCCTGGACGGACTGAAGGTCACGGAAGCAGAGTTCGAGCGCGCACGGGCCGAGGTTCCGCCGGAGCTGAGGGACACGCTCGAGCGGGCCATCGCCAACGTGCGCAAGCACCATCGCTCGCAGCTGACGCCCGCCACGCCGATGGCCGAGGTGGCCCCCGGGGTGATGGCCGGGGAGCGACTGACCCCGATCACGTCGGTGGGCCTCTACGTGCCGCGCGGCAAGGGCTCGTTTCCCTCGGTGATGACCATGCTCTGCACGCCGGCCGTACTCGCCGAGGTCCCGAGCATCAGCGTCTGCACGCCCCCGGCTCCGGACGGGTCGATCGATGCGGCCTCGCTGGTGGCGGCCGAGCTGTGTGGTGTGACCGACGTGTACAAGGCCGGCGGCGCCCAGGCCATCGCGGCCATGGCCTTCGGCACCGAGACCGTCCCGCGCGTGCAGAAGCTCCTCGGCCCCGGCAATCGCTACGTGACGGCGGCCAAGCGGCTGGTGTACGGGTGGGTCGATCCCGGTCCGCCCGCCGGGCCCAGCGAGTCGATAGTGCTGTGCGACTCCCACGCCGACCCCGAGATCGCCGCCCGCGAGCTGCTGGTCGAGGCCGAGCACGGTCCCGACTCCGCAGCTCTGCTGGTCACGGACTCCGGGGAGCTGGCCGACGCCGTCGCGGCGCTCGTGCCGCCGCTGGTCGAGCGGCTGCCGCAGGAGCGGCGCAGGTACTGCGAGGCAGTCCTCGGCGGCTACGGCGGCATCGTCCTGATGGCCGACATGGCCGAGGCGATCGACTTCGTGAACGAGTATGCCCCCGAGCACCTGAGGGTGCTCACCGAGAATCCGATGGAGCTGCTTCCCCGGCTGCGCAACGCCGGCGAGGTGCTGCTTGGGGAGAACGCGTCGATCGCGTTCGGGAACTACTCGATCGGCGTCAACGCGATCCTGCCCACCGGCGGCACGGCCAGGAGCTACTCGTGCGTCGGGGTCCACGACTTCCTCAAGTGGTCGTCGTTCGCGCAGGTGTCGCGGGAGGGCGTGGAGAACGTAGGCCCGGTCGCGCTGGACCTGGCCCGCTACGAGGGCTTCCCGGCTCACGCCGAGGCGGCGCGCTACGTGCTGGAGCGCCGCTCCGACTGAGAGCCGGCGTGGCCGGTGGCTCCGCGATCAACCGGGCGCAGGCGCCCCGCCGGCCACCACGCGCAATTCCTCCTCCTCACCGACCCGCACCGTGTCACCGTCGTGCAACTGGCGCCCACGCCGGCCCTCCGGCTCGCCGTTCACGAGTATCTGCTCGGCCGCCAGCAGGGCCCGCGTCTCCCCGCCGCCCTCCACCACGCCGGTGAGCTTCAGAAGCTGACCGAGGCGGATCATCTCACCGCGGATGGGCACGTCGCGCACAGTGGTGCCGAACCTACCCGAGCACGATTTCCTGCGTAGCCGCACGATGCGGGCTGCTACGGTCATCGAGTCGGGCCGGCCACCGTGGCCCCCGAGAGGTCTCGTCTCTCTGTGCGCCACTTGGGCGCGATTGGGTCGCCGGATCTCCCAGTCGCATACCAAGGAGCTTCAGATGTCTTCGCAGTCCTTCGCCGATCTCGGCGTGTCGCGTCCCGTCGCGGACGTACTCGCCGCCCGCGGCATCACCACACCCTTCGCCGTTCAGCGGCTCGTGATCGCCGACGTGCTCGCCGGCCACGACGTACTCGCCCAGTCCCCGACCGGGTCCGGGAAGACGCTGGCCTTCGGGCTGCCCCTGGTCGACCGCCTCGAGGCGACCGACCGCCGTCCGTCGGCCCTCATTCTCGCGCCGACGCGCGAGCTGGCCGCCCAGATCGTCGACGACCTCTACGCGGTCGCCCACGCCCGTGCGCTGTCGGTAGCGGTGGTGCACGGTGGCGTCGGCCTCGACCGCCAGGCCAAGCTTGCGCGCAAGGCGCACATCGTCGTGGCCACGCCGGGGCGTCTCGAGGACCTCCTGCAGCGCGGCGACCTGACGCTCGAGCACGTCCGCGTGCTCATCCTCGACGAGGCCGACCGGATGCTCGACATGGGCTTCAAGCCGGCGGTCGACCGCATCGTGAAGAAGACCCGCGCCGACCGCCAGACGCTGTTCTTCTCGGCCACGCTCGAGGGCGACGCCGGCCGGGTGGCCAAGACCTACACGCGCAACGCCCGCCGCCACGTGCACGCGCCCGAGGGCGATCGCCGCGCGGAGGTGGAGCACCGCTTCGTACACCTGGCGCACGAGGGCAAGCTCGATGCGCTCGTGCACGAGCTGCGTCACAAGGATCGCGGGCGCACGCTCGTGTTCGTACGGACCAAGCGCGGCGCCGACCGCCTCGTCAAGCGCCTCAAGGCCCACGACCTGCCGGCGGTGGCCATGCATGGCGATCGATCGCAGTCGCAGCGCGAGAAGGCCCTCGCGCAGTTCGAGCGCGGTGACGTGGACACGCTGGTGGCCACCGACGTGGCCTCGCGCGGCATCGACGTCGCCGACATCACCCACGTGATCAACTTCGACGCCCCGGGCGATCAGGACGCCTACGTGCACCGCATCGGTCGCACGGCACGCGCCGGGCGCACCGGCACCGGGGTGAGCTTCGTGATGATCGACGAGATCGTCGACATGGGCCGCATCGCCCGCGATCTCGGCCTCACCAGCCAGTTCGACCTCCATCGCGGCCCCGGCGAGCGAGGCGGCGGAGAAGGCCGTCCGGCGCGCGGCGGCGGCGACGGCCGTTCGCCTCGTCAGGGCCACGGCCGTTCGCCGCGGAACGGGGAGGTGCACCGGGTTGCGAGTGCCGGCGGTCCCGGCAGCCGCCCGCGGGGGCGCTCGCGCAACCAGCGGCGCCGCGCGGCGGGCTGATGTCGAGCATCGCCCCGTCACGCGCCAGCATCGGGGCCGGAGACTCTCGGGTGGCCCCCGGCGCGCGTGACATCCAGCCCGTCGCGCACGAGACGCGTGACCGAATCCTCACCGGCTCGGTGACCGTCGTTCCCTTTCTGCTCCTCGGCCTTGCCGGCTGGCAGGCCTGGAACAGCCTGTTGCACTGGCACGACCTCGTGACCTTCGGCATCGTCTACTTCCTGACGGTGCTCGGCGTGACCGTCGGCTTCCACCGGCTGTTCACCCACCGCAGCTTCGAGACGAGCCCCGCCCTGCGCGGCGTGCTGGCGGCCCTCGGCTCCGCGGCCATCGAGGGTCCAGTGATCTCATGGGTGGCCGACCACCGCAAGCACCACGCCTTCACCGACGAGGAGGGCGATCCCCACAGCCCCCACGTCGACCACGGAAGTGGCCTGCGCGGCACGCTGCGAGGGCTGGTGCACGCGCACCTCGGCTGGCTCTTCATCCACACCCAGCGCGGAGCGAGAGCCAAGTTCGCTCCCGATCTCATGAAGGATCCGGTCGTCCGCTTCGTGGACCGGACCTTCATCGTCTGGGTCCTGCTCGGCATGGCCGTTCCGTTCGCGATCGGGTGGGCGATCGGGGGCACCGTCGGCGCGGGTCTCACCGCGCTTCTGTGGGGCGGCGCGGTGCGGATCTTCCTGGTGCACCACGTCACCTTCAGCATCAACTCGCTCTGCCACACCTTCGGAAGGCGGCTGTTCGACACCGACGATCACTCACGCAACCTCGCGTGGCTCGCCCTGCCGAGCCTCGGCGAGGCGTGGCACAACAACCACCACGCCTTTCCGACCTCGGCGGTCCACGGCCTCGGTCGACGGCAGTTCGACGTGTCCGCGCTTGTGATCCGCGGGCTGGAGCGGATGGGTCTCGTCTGGAACGTGGTGCGCATCAGCCCGGAGCGGCAGCGGACCAAGGCGCTCGCGAAGGCCTGAGCCTGCCGGGGCCCCGGGGCCGTCCTCTCCCTTGACACGGCCCCCGGGCGGCGTAAGGATCGCCACGGTGCGGTGTTGGAGGAGCCCGAGCAGGATCGGCCGTCTGGCCCTGGTCGTATGCGCAGTCGCCCTCGCGGTCCTTCCCTCCGCGGCTCTCGGCGCCACGCGACCCACCGCCACGGTCAACGACGTCAGCGTGACCGAGGGGAATACGGGCGTCAGGCGGGCGAGCTTCAGGATCGATCTCTCCCGAAGAGCGCAAAGGCGGGTGAAGCTCAACTTCGCCACCAAGGACGGGACCGCCACCGCAGGCGCCGACTACACGGCGCGGCGGGGCCCGGTGACCGTCGGACGCGGCAAGCGCAGTCGCGTGGTGCGTATCGCCGTCCGAGGCGACACGCTCGATGAGCCCGACGAAGCTTTCTCGGTCACGATCAGGCGGCGTCGAGGAGCGCGCGTATGGATCGTCGACGGCCGGTCGGTCCTGACCATCATCGACGACGACTCCCCTGCGGCCACCCCGCCACAGAGCGTTCCGGCGCCCGCCGGGAGCCCTCCGGCCACTCCGTTCACCGACCGCACCCAGGCGACGATCCTGCTCGACTTTCGCGAGATGAAGATCCAGCAGTGCCTGTCGGCGAACGACGGACGCAGCGGCGATCCGCCGCCCGGCATCTACGCCGAGCTCGAAACCTCCTACGACGGGACCGTGGTCTCCGAGGACGCCCGCCTGCAGGGCAAAATCGAGGCGTTCGGTGCGGGGCTGGCGCGAGCGGAGCCCGACGATGGGCCATTCCTCCCGGACACGGGACAGGCCGGGCTCGTGCAGGGCACCTTCACGATCACCGCCGACGCCGACGGTCGCAAGACCCGCGGGCAGTTCTTCACGACGGTCGGCCGCAGCGCCTCGCCGGCCGATCCGGGCGTGCTGCAGTTCGAGGGGCTGCTCACGGGCGCCGTCGACTACCTCGAGGAGAGCAAGCGGGACGCCACGAACGACACGGACGCCGACGGCGGCTCGCTGATCGGCAACATCAAGGGCGCGAGCACCGATTGGACCGCCGACCGCGTGCGTCTGGACCTCGGCGGGCTCGCGAGTGACGACGCCGAGCAGCCTGCGTTCATCCAGGGAGGCGAGTGCGGGGGGCCGGTGCAGACGCGCAAGCGGGGCGACCCGCCCTTCAGCCCGATGCCGACGTTGCCCTAGAGCTCAGCGCTCGCCGGGGGGGCGCGCCGAGATCTTCCACTCGCCCTCCACCTGCTCGAGCGATCCCGACTCGGCTCCCTCGACACGGGCGGTCGCGCGGTCGCCCTCGATGGCCACGTTGGTCACGCGCGCCGTCCGCAGCTCCTCGCGCTGCTGGGTGGTGAGCCCGGAGCGGTAGCGGAGCACCGCGTCCTCGCAGTCGCGCGCCCCCGCCACCGAGGTCACGAGATCCTCGCGGGCCGCCGGGGCCAGCTGGGCGCAGGCGGTCGGGCCGTCGGCCCCGACGACGGCGGTGAGGTAGGTGGTCAGCGTCCTCTCCACGCGCTCCTCGTCGGACTCGCACCCTGCTAGCGCCGCGGCTCCAAGCGCCATCAGCAGGAGCGCCGCGCGCGGCCCTGACCTGCCGACTGACTCCGAGGGCACCCGCGCAATGTAACCGCGCCCCCCGAAGGTTTGGCGGCCGCCCGTCCCAGGAACAAGCGTGGTGGGAGGAGCACGGCGGGCGCACCCGCGCCCGGCTCCCCACAGGTCGTCGAGGCCGGACCGGGAGGTTCCGATGCAACGCTTGGGCTCGCAGGACGCGTCGTTTCTGTCGATCGAGGACGACAAGAACCACATGCACATCGGGTCGGTGGGCATCTTCGAGGGGCCGCCGCCCGAGTACAAGGACATGTGCCGGATGGTCGGCGCCAAGCTGCCGCTCGTCCCGCGCTACCGACAGCGGGTCAAGTTCGTGCCGCTGGCGCTCGGCCGGCCGGTGTGGGTCGACGACGAGCACTTCAGCCTGAGCTACCACCTCCGGCACAGCGCGCTGCCGCACCCCGGAAGCGAAGAGCAGCTGCGCAACCTCGTCGGACGGGTGATGAGCCAGCAGCTCGACCGCAACCGGCCGCTGTGGGAGATGTGGATCATCGAGGGACTCGAGCAGGGCCGCTGGGCGCTCATCTCCAAGACCCATCACGCGATGGTCGACGGCGTCTCGGGCGCCGACCTGCTGAGGGTCGTGCTCGACGCCGAGCGGGACCCGCGGCCGGTGGCGGAAGCGGAGTGGAGGCCCGAGCCCGAGCCGGCTGGCGCCGAGCTCGTGGCCGAGACTGTCGCCCGCCGGGCGATGTCACCGTTCGAGAACCTCGTGGCGATCGGCCGGCACCCGCGGGCTCTGGGCGGCCACGCGCTGACGGCCGTCCGCGGGCTCGCCGCCATGCGCGGGCTGGCGGTGCCCACGCCGGCTTCATCGCTGAACGGCCCGATCGGTCCGCACCGCCGCTGGGCGTGGGCGCGCTCCAGCCTGGGCGACGTCAAGACGGTCCGCCAGGCGCATGGCGGCACCGTGAACGACGTCGTGCTCGCCACGATCACCAACGGGTTCCGCGAGCTGCTCCTCTCGAGGGGCGAGTCGGTCGACCGCTCGGTGCGCACGCTGGTGCCGGTGTCGGTGAGGGCGCCGACCGAGAAGGGCACCTACAACAACCGGGTCTCGGCGATGTTCGCGTCGCTGCCGGTCGGGATCGAGGATCCGCTGGAGCGGCTCGCGTCGATCGAAGAGCAGATGCAGCACCTAAAGGAATCGAACCAGGCCGTGGCCGGTGAGGTGCTCACCTCCCTGTCGGGCTACGCCCCGGCGATGCTGCTCTCGCTCGGGATTCGGGCGGCGAGCGCCCTGCCCCAGCGCAACCTGAACACGGTGACCACCAACGTGCCCGGTCCGCGCTGCACGTTGTACGCGGCCGGGCGACGCCTGCTCGAGGCCTTCCCGTACGTACCGCTCGCCGGCACGGTGCGGATCGGCGTGGCCATCTTCTCGTACGACGGAGGGCTCAATTACGGGGTCACCGCCGACTACGACACGGCGGCCGACGTCGAGGTGCTCAGCCAGGCGATCGAGCGCGGGATGGCCGAGCTCGTTGAGTTGTCGGCCCCGACCTCGGCACGAGCGTCCGCCGGCCGCTCGCGCGCCGCTGCGGGCAACGGCGGCCGGAAGGCGAAGGCGAGCAACCGGGGCCGGAAGGCGGCGAGAAACGGGGGCCGCAAGGCGCGGACCCGCGCGTCGTCGGCCTAGTGGCCTCCCTTCAGGATTGCACCCGCGAGGGCGGCTGACTCGGGGCGCTTTGCTCTCCAATGGTCACCCTGCGACCCAACGGGAGCAAAGCGGGTGATCGGCTACCCCGCGTCCACGCCCGGCGCTCAGCTCACGAGGTGCGCTCGATCAGCCGCTGCATCGGGGCGGGCAGGTGGAAGATGGGCCGCCATCGGCGCGGAAGCACCACCGCACGGCGCTCACGTTCGATGCCGGCGGCGATGGCCTCGCCGGCCCGGGCCACCGGCACGAGCGGCGTGATGCCGAGGCGCCGGCCGCGGGCGAGCGTCTTCTGCTGGCTCTGCGGCGTGGCGGGATCGGCCAGAGCGCGGGCCACCATCGGCGTGTCGATCGTTCCGAAGTAGACGGTGGTGATGCCGATCCCGTCCGGCGCCAGCTCGATGCGCAGGGTCTCGGAGAAGGCGGCCACGCCGGCCTTGGAGGCCGAGTAGTGGCCGAGCAGCGGCGTCTGTAGCCGGGCGGCCATCGACGCGACGGTGGCGATGTGGCCGCGGGAGCGCTGGAGGTGCGGCAGCGCCGCTCTCACCACCCGGTAGGGGCCGTTCAGGTTCACGTCGATCGTCAGGTGCCAGACCTCCTCGTCGAGGTCGTGGATGTCCCGCGGGATGCCGACGCCAGCGTTGTTCACCACCACGTCGAGCCCGCCGAAGTGCTCGACCCCGCGCGCGACGGCGGCCTCGATGGCCGCGGCGTCGCGCACGTCCATCTCGAGGCGCAGGGCGTCGGTCATGCCGCCGAGCGCCTCCAGCCGGTCGAGCCGGAGGTCCGTCAGCACGAGCTGCGCGCCCCGCCGCGAGAGCGCGCGGGCCGTCGCCTCGCCGATGCCCTGCGCGGCACCCGTGACGAGGCACACGCGGCCTCTCAGCTCCATGGCCGCGGCCCCAACCGCTCTGGCACTCCCGAAGACACGAGGCGACGCTATCGGTTCGCCCTTTCCCGCGCGGCGGGAGCACGGCCGCCTCGCAGAGGACAAACTTCGAGACGGAGATGGCGAAGAAGAAGCTCGACACCTACCGCGCGAAGCGCGACTTCGAGGCGACTCCCGAGCCCGCCGGCCAGGCCGCTCCCGCCGGCGACGCCCCGCGCTTCGTCATCCAGGAGCACAGCGCGACCCGCCTGCACTGGGACCTGCGTCTCGAGCACGACGGGGTACTCGCCTCCTGGGCGGTTCCCAACGGTATCCCCGAGGACCCGAGCGAGAACCGCAAGGCCGTGCACACCGAGGACCATCCGCTCGAGTACCTCGACTTCCACGGCGAGATCCCCAAGGGCAGCTACGGCGCGGGCACCATGACGATCTGGGACCACGGTACCTACGAGCTCGAGAAGTGGGAGGAGCGCAAGGTGATCGTGCGGTTACACGGCGAGCGGGCCCGCGGGCGCTACGCCCTTTTCCAGACGGGCGAGGGGAAGGACTGGATGATCCACCGCATGGACCCGCCGGTGGACCCGGCGCGGGAGCCGCTGCCCGAGCGGATCGTGCCCATGCTCGCCAAGCAGGGTCCGCTCCCGGGCGACTCGGGACGCTGGGCGTACGAGATCAAGTGGGACGGCGTGCGGGCCGTCGCCTACTCGGAGCCGGGGCGGATCCGCTTCGAGAGCCGCACGCTCCGCGACATCACCGCCGAGTACCCGGAGCTCCGCCGGCTGAATCGGGCCCTCAGTTCCCATACCGCCGTGCTGGACGGCGAGATCGTGGCCTTCGACGAGCGTGGGCGGCCGAGCTTCGAGCGGCTGCAGCAGCGGATCCACCAGACGTCCGAGGCAGTCGTGCGCCGTCGCGCCAAGGACATGCCGACGGTGTACGTGGCCTTCGACCTCCTCTACCTCGACGGCCGCTCGCTGATGGAGCTGCCCTACGCGGAGAGGCGGGAGCGCCTCATCGCCCTCGACCTGAACGGCGAGGCATGGCGAACGCCCGTCCACCACGTCGGCGATGGCGCTGCGCTGCTCGCAGCCGGTCGCGCGCAGGGGCTCGAGGGCGTGGTGGCCAAGCGGCTCGATTCGGCCTACGAGCCCGGGCGACGCGGCGGGGCCTGGGTCAAGGTGAAGAACACGAGCCGCCAGGAGCTCGTGATCGGTGGCTGGATGACCGGCACCGGGCGCCGCCGCGAGCGCATCGGCGCGCTGCTCGTCGGCCACTACGACCACGAGGCCGAGGCGGGGCGTGACGGGGGCCCCGCCCTGCGCTACGCGGGCAAGGTGGGCACGGGCTTCGACGAGGCGGAGCTCGACCGCCTGTCCGGGTTGCTGCTGAGGAGGCAGCGCGACAGGAGCCCCTTCGACGGCCGCCAGCCGCCGAAGGGCGCCGAGTTCGTGGAGCCCGATCTGGTGGCGGAGATCGAGTTCGCCGAGTGGACCGCGCAGGGCATGCTCCGCCATCCGTCCTACAAGGGCCTGAGGGACGACCGCCACGCGTTCGACGTATCGCGCGACAACCCCGAGGAGCCGACGGCCGGGCCGGTCGGCCTCGTGGCGGGATCGCGCGCACCGGCGCTCCAGGCGCTCGTCGGCGCGGATCGGCCACTCGAGGGCGGGGCGGAGGTCACGGTCGAGGATCGCCAGCTCAAGTTCTCCAACCTCGGCAAGGTGCTCTACCCGCGGGCCGGCTTCACCAAGGGTCAGGTGATCGACTACTACGCCCGCGTCGCACCGGCGCTCCTGCCCCACCTGCGCGGCCGCCCGCTCACCCTCAAGCGCTACCCGAACGGCGTCGAGGGCAAGTTCTTCTTCGAGAAGCAGTGCCCCTCGCACCGCCCGGAGTGGGTGCGCACGGCGCCCGTGTACAGCAGCCGCAAGGGCGGCGACATCGACTACTGCCTGGCCGACGACCTGCCGACTCTCCTGTGGGCCGCCAACCTCGCCGACCTCGAGCTGCACACCTCGCTGTCGGTCGCCGCCGAGATCCAGCGGCCGACGATGATGGTCTTCGATCTCGACCCCGGCCCGCCCGCCGACATCGTGCAGTGCTGCCAGGTGGGCCTGTGGCTACGGGGGATGTTCGAAGGGCTCGGGTTGCAGAGCTTCCCGAAGACCTCGGGGTCGAAGGGCCTCCAGGTGTACGTGCCGCTGAACGACGACGAGGCGAGCTACGCGCAGACGAAGCCATTCGCCAAGGCGGTCGCAGAGACCCTCGAGAAGACCTATCCCGAGCTCGTGGTGTCGCGCATGACGAAAAGCCTGCGTGACGGCAAGGTGCTCGTGGACTGGAGCCAGAACGACGACAGCAAGACGACCGTGAACGTCTACTCGCTGAGAGCAAAGGAGCGGCCCATGGTCTCGACGCCCGTCACGTGGGACGAGGTGGACGCCACGCATACGGCGGGAGAAGCCTCGCGGCTGGCCTTCGACTCCGAGGAGGCTCTGGCCCGGCTCGAGCGCCACGGCGACCTGTTCGCGCCGGTGCTCAGCGAGCAGCAGGCTCTGCCGCGGTTCTGATGAGCGCCCGATAGGGGGTCGCGTACCGGACGACGGCTATCCGCGCGTTCGGCTTAACTTCCCCCTCCTCTTACGAAAGGAAACACCATGAGCACCACTCTCATCGTCATCCTCATCGTGGTCGCGCTTATCGTGATCGCCGCCGTGGTCCTCGCCGGCCGCAAGTCACGCGAGCGCAAGCAGGAGTCCAACAGGGTGGAGGCCGGCGAGCATCGCGAGGAGGCACGCCTAAGCCACGCCAAGGCCGATGCCGCAAGCGCAGAGGCCGAGGAGCGCGCGGCGCGGGCCAAGCGCGAGCAGGCGGCGGCCGAGGCGCAATCAGTCGAGGCCGAGCGCGAGCGCCGTGCCGCGCAGGAGCGCACCGAGCACGCGGATCGCGTGGATCCCGACGCGTAGCCGCACCCGCGGCGCGGCACCCGCTTGGTGCGCCCCCGTGCTGGTCCAGCCCAGGGTCACGGCCCCGCATCTTCGCCCTCCGGGGCTACGGGAGCGCCCGGCGGGCCTCGCCGCTCAACGAGAGGCCGCCGCCGCGTTCCTGACGAGCGTGCGGTAGGCCTCGGCGTAGTAGGCAGCCACGCGCTCCGGCGTGTGCTCCAGCGCGTAGGCACGGGCGGCGGCCAGGTCGGGCAGCCGCCGGCGAGCGAGGACGCCCTCGAGCGCGAACGCCAGCGCCTCCGGATCCTCGGGGGCCACCAGCAGGCCCCGGCCCTCGGCCAGCAGCTCCGGCATGCCCTCGACGGCGGTGCCGATCACCGGCACGCCGAGGGCCATCGCGAGCAGGGCCGTGAGCGAGCGGGCCTCGTGTCGCGACGGGATGACGCACGCCGCGGCGCCGGCGATCCACGGTCCGGGCTCCGCCTGCCAGCCGACGAACTGCACGACGTGGTCCAGGCCGAGCGCCGTGACCTGCCGGCGCAGGACAGGCTCCTGCGCTCCCGCGCCCAGCAGGAGGGTTGCCGGCGGCCGCTCCAGCAGCGCGACCGCGTCGAGCAGAAGGTCCGGTCCCTTCTCGTGATGCAGGCGGCTGGCGTACACGAGCCGCCGCGCCGGCAGTCCGGCGCGCGGGGCGGCGGGGGCGCCCACCACCGCGGCGATCCCCACCCGCAGGCGCTCCGGGGGCAGACCGAGCTCGAGCACCAGCGCGCGCGAGGCGGGACCGGTGGCGAAGAAGAGGTCGATGCGCCGCAGCGCGGCGCGCATCTGCTCGAGCCGTGGCGGTCCCGGCCAGCGAACCGCGTTGTGTTCGCTCCCCACGAGCGGAGTGCCGCCCGGAGCCGCCTCGGCCGCGGCCCACCAGGCGCCGAACATCTGTCCATGCACCAGCTCGGCGCCGGTGAGGCGCGGGGCGAGCCAGTCGGCGAACTCGCGCGCGCACTCGTACTGCAGGTCGCGGGGGGAGGCGAAGTTCTCGACCTCGACGCCCTGGTCCGCGAAGAGGTCGAGGCCCTCCGGCGTCGAATGTCCGGCCAGGATGCGGGATTCGATACCCCAATCCCGGAGGGCAAGGGTCAGGTTAAGGGCGCCGAGCTGTGCGCCGCCCGGCTCCAGCTTGGCGATCACGCGCGTGATGGTGAGCGGCCTGGAAGTGGTCAACCTGGCGCCCTTCCGTTAGTTATGGAGATGACAGACGTCATTCGGAGAGAGGAGACTCATGAGCATCATTGGCGTAGTGATAGCCGTGATCGTGGCGGCGCTGGTCTATGCGCTGTGCGTGGCGCTCGGTCTGCCGAGCATCGTCGCGATCATCGCGGCCATACTCGTGCTGCTGGCCGGCGTGCCCACGGGTGGTTACGGCTTGGGCGGGCGCTTCGGCGGCCGCTGACCGAACGATGAGGGTGGCGGCGGCACGGTAGCCGCCGCCAACACCTCCCCGGGCATCGGCGGGCCGAGTCCTAACCGTTGGTTATGGCGACCCGGCTCGAATGGCGCCTTCTGCAATGGCCCGCCGGTCTTTACCTTGCACCACATGGTCACGGTAAGGGCAGAGACGGCGGCTCCTAACCCCGGTGTGCAGCTCGCCGGTGCCGAGCGAGACTCCGTCGAACGCGCCTACGCCGCCCACGCAGCGGCGGTCCGCGCCGCCGCCCAGCGCGTCCTGGGCGACCCGGAGCGGGCGCAGGACGCCGCCCACGACGTGTTCGTGCGCTTTTGCCGCAATCCCTCCGGCTTCGACCCGGCTCGCGGTGACCTCAAGCACTACCTGCAACTGATGGCCCGCAGTCGTGCCCTGGACATGTGGCGCTCGGAGCAGGCGGGCGGTAGGGCACGGGAACGGCTGGAGGCGCTCGTGGAGCTCGATCGGCCTCAGGTGGCCGAGGGCCCCGCCATCGTCGCCGAACGACGCAGCGAGCGTCGCGAGATGCTCGGCGCCGTGCGCAAGCTTCCGGCTCCACAGCGCGAGGCGATCTTCCTCGCCTACTGGGGCGACCAGAGCGTGGCCGATATCGCCCGCCGGTCCGGGGTACCGCTGGCCACGGTCAAGAGCCGGGTGCGGCTCGGACTTCAGAGGCTGGCGCTCGATTGCGCGGGACCCACGCCCGTCAGCTGACCGACCTCGCCGTCCCCTACGGGGCGGGATCGCGTCTCGGTACGCTCGCCGGCGTGGCGACGGCGCCGGCTCCCACGACTCGGTATGCGCGCTGCGGCGACCTGAACATCGCCTACCAGGTGGTGGGTGACGGAGCGCTCGACCTCGTGTGGGTGCCGAACTGGGTCTCGAACGTCGACATGTGGCGCGACGAGCCGGCGGTTGCGCGCTTCTTCGACCGGCTCGCCTCGTTCTCGCGCCTGATCGCCTTCGACCGCCGCGGCACCGGCCTGTCGGACCCCGTGGTGGGTGCTCCCACGCTGGAGGAGCGCATGGACGACATACGCATCGTGATGGACGAGGTCGGCTCTGAGCGCGCCGCACTCTTCGGCGTCTCCGAGGGCGCGCCGATGGCCTCGTTGTTCGCCGCCAGCCATCCGGAGCGGGTGTCGGCGCTCGTCCTGTACGGCGCCTACGCTCGCTCGCTCGCGGCTCCCGACTACCCGTGGGCGCCCGCGCACTTCCGCCCCGGCGGCGAGAGCGGGCGCTGGGACCAGGCCATCCGGGACTGGGGAACTGGCGAGAACCTCAGGATCTTTGCTCCGAGCATGGCCGACGATGCTCGTTTCCGGGGTTGGTGGGCACGGTTCGAGCGTGCCGCTGCGAGCCCCGCCTCGGCGCTCGAGATCCTGCGGCTCAACCGCGAGATCGACGTTCGCGGGATCCTGCCGGCGATCGGCGTGCCGACGCTGATCCTGCACCGCGAGGAGGACAGGACCGTGGACGTCGAGAACGCTCGCTTCCTGGCGCGCGAGATTCCGGACGCTCGTCTCGTCGTGCAGCCCGGGGAGGACCACCTGCCGATGGTCGGCGACCAGGACGGGCTCCTCGGCGAGGTCGAGGAGTTCCTCACGGGCATGCGCATGGCGCGTGAGGCCGACCGGGTGCTGGCCACCGTGCTCTTCACCGACATCGTCGGCTCGACGGAGCGCGCCGGAGAGCTGGGCGACCGCGCGTGGCGCGATCTGCTGGCCAGCCACGACGCACTCGTGCGTCGAGAGCTCGAGCGCCACCGCGGCCGCGAGATCAAGACGGTCGGCGACGGCTTTCTGGCCACCTTCGACGGGCCTGCGCGGGCCATCCGCTGCGCCGTGGCCGCCACCCGCGCGGTCGCTCAGATCGGGGTGCAGATGCGCGCCGGCCTTCACACCGGCGAGGTCGAGGTGATCGGCGACGACGTCGGTGGCATGGCCGTGCACATCGGAGCGCGGGTGGGCGCGAGCGCAGCTCCCGGCGAGGTGCTCGTGTCCGGCACCGTGCGGGATCTGGTGGTTGGCTCGGGCATCGGCTTCAGCGACCGGGGGGTGCACACGCTGAGAGGCGTGCCCGGGGAGTGGCGGCTGTTCGCAGTGGGGTAGGTCGCTACGCCTTTTCGTGGGCGGCCGTGGGCGGCCAGTGCGACCGCCAAGCGTCCGGCTGGCTGGTGATCGCGAGGATCTCGGGCGGCAGCTCTCCCGACACGATGTCCGCGAGCGTGACCTTCTCGAGCATGGCCCGGTAGCTCGTACGGGCGGCCACCCAGACGTCCCGCAGGCGCTCGGCCGCCCCCTGGTAGCGGACCTCCTCGGGCCGCTCGCCGTGGATGTCGGCGAGGTTGCCGGCCTCGATCCGCATCACGTCGGCCACGGTGATCTCACTGGCGGGGCGCGCGAGCCGGTAGCCGCCCTCGGTGCCGCGCTGGCTGTGCACCAGTCCGGCCTGGCGGAGGTCGCCGAGGATGTTCTCGAGGAAGCGGGGCGGAATGTCCTGAGCACTGGCGATCTGCTCGCCCTTGAGCGAGTGGTCGCCGGCCGCCGCGAGCTCCAGGGCGGCACGTACCGCGTAATCGACCTTCGCCGAGAGCTTCATGCGCCCACAGTATGCCGATGTTGTTGGTGGGGAAGATGGGGGCCCCACTGCGATATGTGGCAGGCGAGCCCGGTTGGCAGTTGGCCGGTTGGCAGTTGGCGGGTCGGGGCGCTGAGGCGGTATAAGCCCTCCGTGTCCGGACGGCCCCATCGCATCGTGCTCGTACGCCATGGAGAGACGGAATGGAGCCGCACCAAGCGCCACACGGGGCTGACCGACATTCCGTTGACCGACGCCGGTCGTGACGAGGCCCGGGCGCTCGGTGAGCGCCTCGCGGGCCGCGCGTTCGCGAAGGTGCTCGTGAGCCCTCTGGGGCGCGCTGCGGAGACGTGCCGGCTGGCCGGGCTCGAGGGGCCTGCAGAGACCACCGAGGACCTGCTCGAGTGGGACTACGGGGACTACGAGGGGCGCACGACGGCCGACATCCGCACCGAAGCTCCGGGGTGGACCGTCTGGAGCGGCGCGATCCCGGGCGGCGAGAGCGCCGACGAGGTGGGGGAGCGCGCCGATCGGGTGATCGCCGCGCTCGAGGACGTCGACGGGGAGGCCGCGCTGGTGGCCCATGGGCACGTGCTCCGCGTGCTTGCGGCCCGCTGGCTTGGCCTCGATGCAGCCGCCGGCCGGCTGCTCGCCCTCGACACCGCCACGCTCAGCGTGCTCGACTGGGAGCGCGAGACGCGGGTGATACGCACCTGGAACGAGTCCGGTGGGCGCGACGCGGACGCACCCACCGGCTGATCGCTCCTACTCGTCCTTGGTAGCGGGCCCCTCGGGGTCGAGCGCCAGTGACGCCGAGTTGATGCAGTAGCGCTGCCCCGTCGGGTTCGGCCCGTCGTCGAAGACGTGGCCGAGGTGCGCGTCGCAGGTCGAGCACAGCACCTCGGTGCGCTTCATGAACAGGCCGCGGTCGGTCTCCGTGGCCACGTTGTCCGGATCGGCGGGCTCGTAGAAGCTCGGCCAGCCGGTGCCGGAGTCGAACTTGGCGTCGGAGCGGAACAGCTCCGTGCCGCAGCCCGCGCAGCGGTATACCCCGTCCCGCTTCTCGTCGTTGTACTCGCCCGTGAAGGGCCGCTCCGTGCCCTTGCGGCGCATCACCTCGTACTGCTCCGGGGTGAGCTCCTGCCGCCACTGCTCGTCGGTCTTCTCGATCTTCGTAGACATTTGTGACACCTCCTGCCTCGAGGGTAGCCCCGGCGCCTTACGGAGCGGAAACGGACGCCGGCGCGCGCGGCGCGTCGTCGGTGAGCGCCGCGGGCCCCGCCGCCTCGGCGGACCAGTGGTCGTCGGGAAGCCGACCGAAGACCCCCGTCTTCGCGCCGACCAGGGTTGCGAGCATCAGGTTGCGTACCGGCGGCACCCGCGTCGCGGGGCGCATGAACAGGTCCCGGCCCCACGCGAGCGGCGTGAGCCGTGACTGGAAGAAGGGCGTCATCCAACGGCTGGCCGCGCCGTAGTAGCGCAGGTGCGCGCGGCGCAGGTCGCTGTAGCGCTCGAGCGCTGAGGGCACCTCACCCGCTGTTTCGATGCAGCGCGCGAGGATCCACGCGTCCATCAGGGCGAGGTTCGTTCCCTGCCCGAGCTGGGGGCTCATGGCGTGGCCGGCGTCCCCGATGCACACCACGCCGCCCGCGTGCCAGCGCGGCATCCGCACGTCCCAATAGGAGGCGAAGGTGAGCTGGTCGGGGTCGGTGACGTCATCGAGGAGCGGCTTCGCGCGGGGGGCGAGGGCGCTCATACGCGACTTGAGTCGATCGAGGCCGAGCTGTCGCCAGCGCTCACCGTCGCTCGCGGGCAGGCTCCAGAACACGCTGACGGTCGGGGTCTCGGCGTTCCCCGGACCGTGTCCGGTTGGAAGGAACCCGATCATCTCGCGCGTGCCTCGGTAGACCTGTGCGAGCGTCCCGGCGAAGCTGCGGTCCATGTCGGGCAGGACGGCCCACAACGCAGCCCACGGATAGCGCGCTGCGCGCCGCACGGGAATGCCCATCTGCTCGCGCAGCCCGGAGCGTGCGCCGTCGGCGATCACCACGAGGTCGTACGGGCCGTGCGCCGTGCCGCCGCAGTCGACCAGGGTCGCCGCCGCGCCTCGCCGCTCGAGGGAGACGATGGGCGTGCCGCAGCGCAGCCGTATCGGCCGCTCCCGAAGCGCATCGAAGAGAGCCGCGAAGAGAACGCCCCGGTGCACTCCGAGCCCATGGAGGGCGGGGTGGAGATCCGCGTAGGCAAGGTCCATGATCGTGCGGCCGCCGGCGAGCCGGCCATGCAGACGCTCGATGCGCGCCCCCCGACGACCCACGAGGGAGGCCAGCCCGAGCCGCTCCAGCACGGCCATTCCGGTCGGCTGCAGGAGGATGCCCGCGCCCACCGATCCGGGTGTCGGTGCCCGCTCGAAGACCTCCACCTGGTGGCCCTGTCCTTCGAGAAAGAGCGCCGCCGCCGGGCCGCCGCTCCCGAGCCCCACCACTGCAACTCGCAGCCCAGCCGACATGGGGAGGACTCTACTTCCGGGCCCCTCCTGCCGATATTGCCCTACGGCAACCGGACAGGGAGGAGCGCATGGAGGAGAACGGCCACGCCAACGGAGCGGCAGTCGCCGAGCAGGAGGGTCAGGTCGTGGTGTTGGAGCTCTCGATCGCCGAGGCCCATGCGCTGCGCAACTGGCTGCTTCAGCCCCTCTCCGACGGCAGCACCGCCCTGGACGATCCGCCGGTCAAGGCCAGCGTGGCCAAGCTCGGTGCCGAGCTCGACTTCGTCGAGGCCGTGTCCGCCGTCCGAACGGAGCTCGAGGACTCCGGACTGCCCACCCATGGGCTGTCGGACACCGAGATCGCCGAGCTGGGACGTCGGATCTCGCAGACCTCGGCACAGCGCCTTCGGTAGTCGAGCGGCAACAGCCGCTCATTCCCGCGGGTGCGTACTACTTCTTCGCGGCCTCGAAGTACGGATTCGAGCCGCTCGCGTGGTCGGTCACGTCGACGACGTCGACGATCTCCGGGATCGCGTCCTTCAGTGCCACCTCGATGCCCTGGCTCAGCGTGACCGTGGCCATGCCGCAGCCCTGGCAGCCGCCGCCGAGCCGTAGGTAGGCGACCCCCTCCTCCAGGGCGACCAGCTCGGCCTGTCCGCCGTGGGCGGCGATCGCGGGGTTGACCTGCTCCTCGAGCACCTGGATCGCACGTTGGGCCACGTCGCCGCTGAGGTCGCCCGGACCGTCGCCCATCGTCGGGCTCGGCGTGTTGGGGTTGATGAGCCGCAGGCCGCCGGCGAGGAGATCCTCGGACCAGTCGACGGTCGCGCCGCGCAGCCGCTCGACGCTCGCCGCCGGCGCCACGATCGTCAGATCCTCGTGGCGCTGGACTGCGTCCTCGGGCGCCGCTTCCTCGAGCGGGCGGAGGTACATGTTGTAGGTCCACTCGCCCTTCCCCACGCCCGTGATCTCGACCCACATCGCCTGGCCGGGCGGCTCGGTGGCCTCTCGAAAGCCGAGCACCTTCTCGTAGGCGGTCTGGGTGATCGCCAGGGGCGGCTCGTTGCGGCTCGGGTCGGCGGTGCTCATCGGTGCTCGACCTACGATACGCCTGTGGCACGCGTGCTTCTGTTGGTGCCCTCCGCCACGTACCGCGCGCGGGACTTCATGGAGGCGGCGCGAAGCCTCGGCGTGGAGGTGACGGTGGCCTCTGACCGCCGTCAGGCCATGTCCGCCGCCCTGGGCGATCGCGCGCTGACGGTGCCCCTGCACCGCCCGCAGCAGGCTGCCGACGCGATCGTCCGGCTGGCCGAGCGCACGCCCCTCGACGCGGTCGTGGCCGTGGATGACGGCGGCGTCGTGGCCGCGGCAATGGCGAGTGAGCGGCTCGGGCTCGTACACAACGCACCGGCCGCGGCGCAGGCCGCGCGGGACAAGCTGCTCATGCGGGAGGCGCTGGAGAGGTCATCCGTGAGTCAGCCCGAGTTCCGGGTCGCGGGGCCGGAGGCGGACGTCGGGGGGGTCGCTCACGCGGTTGGGCTTCCGGTGGTGGTCAAGCCGGTCGGGCTGTCCGGCAGCCGCGGGGTGATTCGCGCCGACGACGGGGCGGCTGCGGCCGCGGCGGCCGCCCGCATCCGGAGCATCGTGCGCGAGGCAGGCGAGGACCCCGCCGGGGCGCTCCTCGTGGAGCGCTACGTGCCCGGTCCCGAGGTGGCGCTCGAGGGAATCCTGCGTGACGGAGTGCTGCAGCCGCTCGCGCTCTTCGACAAGCCCGACCCCCTCGAGGGCCCCTACTTCGAGGAGACGATCTACGTGACTCCCTCGCGGCTGTCCGAGGGGCGGCAGGAGGAGGTGGTCGGCCTTGCGGCGGATGCCGCCCGGGCGCTGGGCCTGCGCGAGGGGGCGGTGCACGCCGAGTTGAGGCTCGGCGACGGCGGCCCGTGGGTGCTCGAGCTGGCCGCGCGCTCGATCGGCGGCCTGTGCGGGCGCGCGCTGCGCTTCGGGGCCGGGGTGAGCCTCGAGGAGCTGGTGCTGCGCCACGCGCTCGGACGGCCACTCGACGGACTCGCGCGCGAGCCGGCCGCTTCGGGAGTGATGATGATCCCGGTGCCGCGCGGCGGGACGCTCCGCGAGGTGCGCGGGCAGGAGCGTGCGCGAGCGGTGCCCGGCGTCGTCGGGATCGAGCTCACGATCGCGCCGGGCCGGCCGGTCGCGGCGCTGCCCGAGGGCGATCGCTACCTGGGCTTCATCTTCGCGCGTGGGCCGGAGCCTCAGGACGTGGAGCACGCACTTCGTGAGGCGCACGCCGAGCTGGAGATCGACATCGCTCAGTAGGGTCGATCCCCGCATGCGCGTCCTGCTCGTCTCCACCTACGAGCTCGGCCACCAGCCCCTCCACGTGGCCTCGCCGGCCGCCGCGCTGCGCGCGGCGGGTCACGAACCGCGCTGCCTTGACCTCTCGGTGGAGCCCTGGGACGACGCTCTGGAGCAGTGGGCGGACGCCGTTGCCTTCTCCGTGCCGATGCACACCGCGATGCGCCTGGCCGTGCGCGCCGCCCGCCCGCTGCGCCGCCGCCGCCCGGAGCTGCCCGTGTGCTTCTACGGCCTGTACGCGGCGATGAGCCGCGACACGGTCGCCCGTGCGGCGGCCGATCGAGTGATCGCCGGCGAGTACGAGCCCGGCCTCGTCGGCTGGGTCGACGAGCTGGCCGGCGGCCCGGCCGCCGCTCAGACGCCCGTGCAGCTCGACCGCCAAGCCTTCGCGGTCCCCGCGCGCGAGCTGCTGCCACCCCTCGAGCGCTACGCGCATCTCGCCGTGGCCGGCGACGAACGCCTCGTGGGCTACGTGGAGGCCAGCCACGGCTGCGTGCACCGCTGCCGCCACTGCCCGGTCCCCGTGGTCTACGACGGTCGCATCCGCATCGTGGGGGAGGACGTGCTGCTCGAGGACATCGCGCAGCTCGCCGCCATGGGCGCGCGGCACATCACCTTCGGCGATCCGGATTTCCTGAACGGGCGCCGGCATTCGCTGCGCACGGTTCGAGCGATGCACGAGCGCTTTCCCCACCTGACCTTCGACTGCACCGCCAAGGTCGAGCACGTCCTCGAGAGCCGGGAGCTGTGGCCGGAGCTCGCCGCGAGCGGCTGCCTCTTCGTCGTCTCCGCGTTCGAGTCCGTGAGCGACGAGATCCTCGAGCGCCTCGACAAGGGGCATACGACCCGCGAGGCCGTCGAGGCGCTCGAGCTGCTGCGCGGCCACGGCATCGAGGTCCGCCCTTCCTTCCTGCCGTTCACCCCGTGGACGACCCTCGACGACATCGTCGAGCTGCTCGACTTCGTGGCCGAGCACCGCCTGATCGGCAGCGTCGACGCCGTCCAGTACGCCATACGCCTGCTCCTGCCGGAGGGCTCGCTGCTGCTCGAGCGGCCTGGCGCGGTGCCCGGCCTGGGGCCCTACGACGCCGAGCTGCTGACCCATACGTGGTGCGCGGGTGACCCTCGCGTGGACGCGCTCCAGCGCCGGGTCGCGAGCCTGGCCGAGGCCGGCGCCGCCGCGGGCGAGCCGGTTTCCACCACCTACCTGAAGATCCGCACCGCCGCGCTCGAGGTCGCCGACCGGGTCGGCCAGCCGCCCGCCATACCCGCCGGATCGACCGAGGGGAGGCCACGACTGACCGAGCCGTGGTTCTGCTGAGCGGAGCCCACCGAGGGCCAGTTGGGCTCTCTCGGCGAGGTTTAGACGCGGCGCGCCCGCGGCCACAGAGGAGACCGCGGCGGGACTGCGAAGTACTGAGGATGGAGGATCGCCACAGGCGGCCGATCGCCAACTCTTCGCGTGTCCAACCTTCCGATGCGGTATGTTGCGCCGCGATTCATAACCGTGCCGAGTTCCGTTGTCCTCAGTGGCAGCGGGAACGGGGGACCCGAAGCGGCCTGGCCGCAGGGGCGAATCGCCGCCATGGTGCGGCGTAGCGCGATCTTTCCGCGCGAGCCCGTCAGCTGACCCCGTAGGCCTCGAAAGAAGGAGCCACCGTTGTCCCCAACCGATGCCCGCCATTTGCAGGACGAGACCGACGAGCGGGACCTCGCCTCGCATGAGGTGTGGACGCGATCGCTCGAGCGCTCGCGGTATCGGAGGGACCATGCGGACATCGGCCGGCGTCAGCTCGGACGCAAGAAGCGGGCGTCGGTGGCCATCAGCGCCGCCGTGCTGGCCGCGCCGGCGCTCCCGAACTTCGCCGCCGGCAAGACGGCGCGTGGCCCAGCCGGGGATACCGAGGGCTTGCGGGACATCAGCCGCGGCGGAGAGCTCCGCATCGCCTATGGGGAAACCGGTCCGGCGGTGGTCGCACTGCAGCGGGCGCTCGCCATTCCGGCCGACGGCATCTTCGGGCCGCAGACCCGCGCGGCCGTGATCGCCTTCCAGATGGCCAACGACATCCGGGCGACGGGGGTCGTCGATGCCGAGACCCTCAGGGCCCTTCTCGACTACCAGGGCGTGACGGTGTCCTACGGCTCGCAGCGCGGGCAGTCCGTCACCGCGCCCGCCATTCAGACGCAGGGTCAGACCATCCCGGCGTCCGTCATCGCCGCGCCGCCGGCCGCGCATACGCATGCGCCGCAGGCCGGGGGCAACGCAAGCGCCCCGCAGCGCCCCGCCGCACCCGTGGCTGTGATGCCCGAAACCCGCACTGTCGCCGACGAGGGTCCCCGGGTCCGCGCCGAGGCTGACAAACCGGCCGCATCGGACGACGAGTCCAAGCCGGCCGCACCCGACGAGAACACTAAGTCGGCCGAGCCCCGCGCCGACGCCGAGCCGCAGCCCGCGCCACGCGCGGAGGACAAGCCGGCCCCGTCGCCCACCCCCGACCGCGGCCGCGGCGCCGAGGGACGCACTCAGCCCGTCCGCATCAACGTCTGTGGCTCGAGCCGGGTCCGGTATCCGGTGAAGGGCACCGTCACCTCGCCCTTCGGCCCACGCGGCGGTCGCATCCACGAAGGCCTGGATATCGCCGCCCCGAGCGGCACCCGCGTGGTCGCGGCCGCCTGTGGTGTCGTGAGCTCGCTGGGGTACACCGGCGGCTACGGCAACCTCGTGTGCGTGAAGCACACCACCACGTTCACCACCTGCTACGCCCACCTGTCCGGCTACGCGACCAAGGTCGGCGCGTTCGTCGGGATCGGCCAGCTCATCGGCTACGTGGGATCAACCGGCAACTCGACCGGGCCGCATCTCCACTTCGAGACGCGCGTGGGCGGTCAGGCTCAGGATCCGGTTCCATACCTGAGGGGCGACCGCTCGGCTCCCGGCGAGCGCACCCGTGCCCGCGGCTCGGCGAGGCGCGCCCTGGTCGAGCGCTACTCGAGCCGCTCCGCCAAGCGCGCAAGCTACGAGGGGCGTACCGGCGAGCGGACCCGCCAGCACCGCGCGGAGCCCGCCCCCGCGGCGCAGCCGGCTCCCGCGGCGCAGCCGGCTCCGGCGGCGCAGCCCGCTCCGGCGGCGCAGCCCGCGGCCGAGCCCGCCCCTGCGGCCGAGCCCACGTACACCCCCGCTTCGGCGACCCCGGCTCCGGTCGCCGAACCGGTTCCGGTCGCGCCCGTCGCGGCGGCGCCGGCTCCCGTTGAGTCCGCGCCGCCCGCCCCGGCTGAGGTGGCGCCAGCCGCCGAGCCCGTTACGCCGGCCGCAGAGCCGACGCCGGTCGCACCCGCTGAGGTGGCGCCCCCGGCCGCCGCTCCCGTGGCTCCGGAGCCACAGGCGGACGCTCCCGCTGCCGAGGCCGCTCCCGCCGAGGTCGTGGCGGAGACCGAGGCGCCGCCGGCTGAGGCTCCCGCGGCCGAGGCGCCCGCGCCCGCGGCTCCGGCGGAGGCGGCTCCGGTTGCGGCAGCGCCGGTCGTGCAGGCGCCGGTCGAAGCAGCGCCGGTGGCCGAGGCCCCTGTCGAGTCGGCACCGACCGAGGCCGCCCCGGCCGCCGCCCCGGCGGTCGATCCGGCTGCGGTAGCGGCCGCTCCGGCTCCGGTCGAGCCGGCTCCGGCCGAGCCCGCTCCGGTCGAGCCGGCGCCCGTTCCGTAGCCGGTATCGGGCGAGCCGGCGCCCGCTCCGTAGCCGGTATCGCGCTAGATCCGGCCGGATTCCGCACCGACTCATCGGGCGTGCGAGTTCTGGCCCGTACAACCGAGCAAGCGGCGGCGCCCGACCGCTTCTTGACCCTGCCCGGGGCTACGCAGTCAGGCGGGGAGCGGAATCATGGAGAGCACGTGGTCTTCACCGACGCCCTCGACCCGGTCCGGCCAGCCGATCAGCTCCAGTGCGCAGTCGCAATCGCAGGCCAGGGTGAGGAGCTGTTCGACGGTTCCCACGGCCTCGAACACCTCGGTGCATTCGTCGTCCGAGCAGACGAGGAGGCCGGTGACCATGGCATCACCTTGAGGCGAAGTTCGGACGGAAGGCCGGTGGCGCCGCCACCCGCCGCAGAGGCGTTCACCCGGAGGGGTCGCCCCCGTGGCGCCCTGAGCGCGCCCCTCTGGCAAAGCATTTAGGATGCCGGCCCTCCGTTGGGTCCACAACCCGTTAAGGGAGCTCTCGTTGCGTCGATTCGTTGCCCTGTTCATTCCGATCGCCGTCCTTGCCGCAGGCTGCGGCTCGGACGAGGAAAGCGCCAAGACCTTCGACGAGAGCGGCTTCGAGATCTCGTTCGAATACCCGGACAAGTTCAAGCCGCGGAAGAACGTCACGGTGTTGAACCCGGCGGGCATCCGGGGGACTGAGCGGGCGGTCATCGCGGTCGGTGACGACGAGGAGAACCTGATCCTGGTCGAGCGGTACGACCTCAACCTGGCCGTCAACGAGGACAACATCGAGGTGATCAAGAAGCAGCTCGACGACGTGGTCATGCAGGCCATCGGCGAGCCGCAAAGCGCCAAGAAGGTCGAGGCCGCCGGGCTCCCGGGTTACGAGTACACCGTCCCGCTCATGAAGCCGAAGGACGGTGAGAGCCGGGTGATCTTCCTGTTCAAGGATAAGACCGAGTACGAGATCAACTGCCAGTCGACGCCGAAGCTGCGCGACCGCATCGCCGAGGCCTGCGATCAGGCGGTCAAGACGCTCGAGGTCAAGAAGTAGGCATCCGGCGCACGGTCGAGGCCGAGTGGGCAGACTGTCGACCGTGGAGTCACCCGGCTTGACGGACGGCCTCACCCGCCGTGGCCTGATCGGCGGGGCGGCCGCGGGCGCCGCCGCCGCGGCGCTGCCGGGCACTGCCGCCGCGCAGTCGCCGCCGGCCGCCGGCGTCGCCGTACCCACCCGTCGCGTCGACGTGGTGGTGATCGGCGCCGGCTTCGCGGGGCTCACCGCCGCGCGCGAGGTGGTGCGCTCGGGCCGTTCCGTGGTGGTGCTCGAGGCCCGGGACCGCGTGGGAGGACGGGTGCTGAATGCCCCGATCTCCGGCGGGGAGATCGTCGAGGTGGGTGGGCAGTGGATCGGGCCCACGCAAGACCGGATCGCGGCCCTGGCGGCCGAGCTCGGGGTGGGTACGTACAAGACCTACAACGAGGGGCAGAACCTCTACTTCCGGCAGGGGAGCAAGCAGCGGTTCGACTCATCGGGGCCGTTCGGACCCGTTCCGCCCGACCCCGGGGTGGTCGAGGTGGCCAATGTGCTGCGCGACCTGGACGAGAAGGCCCTCGAGGTGCCGCGCGACGCGCCGCAGCACGCAGCGCGGGCCGCCGAGTACGACGGCAAGACCTTCGAGACCTACAAGCTCGAGAACACGGTCTCGCCGGGCGCGCGCTTTCTACTCGATGTCGGGATCCAGGCGGTGTTCGCCTGCGAGCCCCGTGACGTGTCGATGCTCTTCGTCCTCTTCTACATAATGGCCGCCGGCAACGAGAGCACGCCCGGCACCTTCGAGCGGCTGATCAACGTGGCGGGCGGCGCGCAGGAATCGCGCCTGGTGGGAGGCTCCCAGCGCCTCCCCATCGAGCTCGCGCGGCGGCTCGGAGCCCGCGTCGTGTTGAGCACCCCGGTGCGCTCGATCCGGCAGACGGCCAGCGGCGTGACGGTCCGGTCGGATCGGCTGATCGTCGAGGCCCAGCAGGCCATCGTGGCGATGGCACCGGCGATCGCGGGCAAGATCGACTACTCCCCGCCGCTGCCCGCGGCGCGCGACCAGCTCCATCAGCGCTATCCGATGGGGTCGGTCATCAAGTGCCAGGCTGTGTACGAGCGACCGTTCTGGCGCGACGAGGGGCTGACCGGCCAGGTGGTGAGCGACGCCGGCCCGGCCAAGATCACGTTCGACAACTCGCCGCCCGACGGCTCGCCGGGCGTGATGCTCGGCTTCATCGAGGGCCAGGAGGCGCGCATCTTCGGCCAGAAGTCCGCGGCCGAGCGGCGCGACGCGGTGATCGCCAACTTCGTCGCCTACTTCGGCGAGCAGGCGCGCTCCCCACTGCAGTACGTCGAGCGCGACTGGCAGGCGGATCCTTGGGCGCGCGGGGGATACGAGGGTTACACGGCGCCCGGAGTGCTGCTCGACTACGGGGACGCGGTGCGCGCCTCGGTGGGCCGGCTGCACTGGGCGGGCACCGAGACCTCGACCATCTGGAACGGCTACATGGAGGGTGCTATCCGGTCCGGCGAGCGAGCCGCCAAGGAGGCGCTTGCCGGCGTGAGCGGGCGAACACCCACAACCCCGCCGCCCCGCCCGCAACCGCGGCCAACCCGTCCGCGCCGGCGCGTGCGGCGCCGCCAGCCTTCGTTCACCGGCTGACGGCGAAGTACCGGCGGCGCGGGGGCCGAGCCCGGGCCTGGATCGGCGCCGACGCCGACGCGCTAAGCTCGCTGCGGGAGATGAAGTGCACCTCAGCCACAGCCCCGGCAGGCGGCTCGGCGCGGAGGACCGGGATCGGCTCGGCCCTCGTGCTGGCATTCGCGCTGCTCGCGTTCCTCGTTGCCGCGCCCGCCGCGGTGGCGACCCATGACATCTCCCATCCGCTTCCGGACAACTTCGATCCGTTCGCGCCCGAGAAGCCGGGTGAGACGCCCAAGCCGGCCGAGCCGAAGCCGGCGCCGAAGCCCGAGCCGGAGCCGGAGCCGGACAACTCTTCGCCGCAGCGCGTCTCGACCGAGACGCTGTCCAACGAGACCACGTCGTCGCAGTGGGCCTACGTGACGCGGCGGACCTGGGCTCGCGGCGCTCCGCGGATCGCCCGCGGCAACCGCCTCAAGCAGCTTCGCCCGTTCACGAGGCACGGGAGCCAGGAGGTTGTGCTGCTGCTCAGCAGGGCCACGCTGAAGAACGGCAGCGTCTGGCTGAAGGTGCGCCTGCCGATGCGGCCGGCCAACCGGACGGGCTGGGTCGAGCGGCGCTCTCTGGGCCGTTTCTACAAGGTCACGAAGCACCTCGTGATCGATCGCCGGGGCTTCCGTGCGTCGTTGTACGACGCGCAGAACCACGTCGTGTGGACGGCGCGGATCGGCGTGGGGCAGCCCAGGTGGCCGACCCCCAAGGGCAACTTCTACACGCGTGAGCGACTGAACGTGTCGGGCCGCGCGCGCGGGGTATACGGGCCCTTCGCCTTCGGCACGAGCGCGTACTCGAACGTGCTCAAGGGCCAGGAGTGGGCGGGCGGCCAGATCGGCATCCACGGCACCGGACAGCCGGAGCTGCTGCCGGGGCGGGTGTCGCACGGATGCGTGCGCATGCGGAACGACAACATCCTGCAGTTGCGCAAGCTCATGCCGCTCGGAACGCCCATCCAGATTCGTTAGAGCGCCGATGCGGCGCGCCTTCGGGCCGCATCGGTGAGAATGCCGCGAGTGAGAAGCGCCCGACGACTACTTCCAGTGGCCGTCGCCGCCGCGTGCCTGCTTGCCGGCGCGTCGAGCGCCGCCGCTGGTCCGGTGGTCCACGCCCACCGCGGCGGCTCGGTGATCGACGGCGTGCCGCGCTTCCCGGAAAACACGCTGCCCGCCTTCCGCAACGCGGCGCTCGAGCACCAGGCCGTGCTCGAGGTGGACGTGAAGCTCACGAAGGACAACGTGCCGGTGGTCATCCACGACGACACGTTCGACCGCACGACCCCCTGCACCGGCCCGATCACCTCCCGCACGCTGGCGCAGCTCGACGGCTGCCGGTCGGACGTGCTCGGCAGCCCCGGGAGCCAGCTGCCCTCGAAGGAGACGAAGCCCGAGGTTCCGATCCCCACGCTCGCCGCCGTGTTGAAGTTCGCCAAGGGGGCGGGCGCGCGGGTGAACCTCGAGATCAAGAACCTGCCGACCGACAACGACTTCGACGCCACCTCCGCGTACGCGGACCGCGTGCTCGATGTGGTGGACGAGAGCGGCATCCCGCGGTCCCTCGTGCTGATCCAGAGCTTCTGGCCACCGAACCTCGACGTGGCCGAGCGGCGCGGCCTCGAGACCTCGTTCCTGACCCTGCAGCAGACCAACTCCGGCGGCCCCGAGACGGCCCGGGCGAACGGCTACGAGTTCGTGTCGCCGGCGTTCCCCGTCGACCAGGCCTACGTGTCGCGCGCGCACGCGCTGGGGCTGCGAGTGGTGCCGTTCACGCTCGACACGGCAGCCGACATCAAGGCCGCCGCGGCGCTGGGGGTGGACGAGATCATCACCGACGACCCCGGTCTTGCCCGGCGCACGCTGGCCGAGGTGGAGCCGGCCGCCGCGCCCCTGCCGCCGCCCCCCACCGCCGAGCAGTGCCGCGCCACCCGCGCGAGCCGCACGGTGCCGCCGGTCGAGAACCTGCTCGAACGGCCCGGTGCGCCCCGCGTGTTCGCCATGCAGTTCAAGCAGGACGCGCGCCACGTCGAGACCTACGACAGCTTCCGGGTGAAGATCGAATGCATGGTCCGCGAGTACGTGGTGCCGCGCAAGGCCAAGGGCCGGCCGAACGTTGTGGCCTTCACCGAGGATGTGGGGCTGTTCACGATTGCCACCGGCTCGCGGGGACAGACGGCGCGCAGCATCTTCGCCGACCCCAGCACCTCTTCGACCTGCTCCTCGGCCGGCACGCCCCCCGCGTGCGCCTTCGGGGCGCTGGCGGCGATCGGCTCGAGCTACGCACCGCAGATGGCGGCCTACGAGGCGCGCTTCCCGGGTCTCACCCCGATCACACCGGGCGCCTTCGTGGCCACGACCGACACGCTGGCGCGTTCCTTCATGCAGGCCTTCTCGGACATCTCCAAGCGCTACGGCGTGTACATGCTCGGCTCGAACAACCAGGCGCCGTTCCGGGAGTCGACCGATCCGGCGGAGATCGAGGCCTTCCGCGATCCCGATCTTCCGCGGCCGGACTCGGTGTTCGTGGCCACGAGCCCGAGGGTGTTCAACGAGGTCTTCATGTGGGGGCCGACCGACGTGCGCCCCGACGGCCCGCGACCGCTGCGCAACGTGGTCACGAGCAACAAGAAGGTCCCGTTGACCTCGACCGAGGACCTGCTGCGGCTGAGTCCCGGACCCGCCACCGGACCCGACGCCATCCAGAACGTAGCCCCGTACGGACTGCCGGGCACCAAGGCCCGCCTCCAGTTCGCCACCAGCCTGCCGGCCTTCGTGTACGGGGAGCTACCGAAGGGCACCGATCCGTGCTCGGACGTCGCCAAGTACTACATGCGCTGCCTGGACAAGCTCGGCGTGAACCTGGTGATCCAGGACGAGGCCAACCCGGGGGCGTGGGCGGGGTTCACCGACCCCGAGAGCGTCGACCGCGGCGCCTGGCAGGCGCTCAGCTTCATGAGCTCGACCTGGCGGGCGGTCACCGACCCGAGCGTCAGGTTCGATTACAACGTCGTGCCGCACATGGTGGGCAACCTCGCCGACCTCCCGTTCGACGGGCAGACCGTGATCACCCAACGCGGCCTCGGCGGGAGCTCGGCGAGCGCGGCCGGTGCCGCCGGTCGGGCGTGCAACTACATAGGCACGAGCCGGTCGTTCCCGGAGGACCCGGAGCGCTTCGACATCGGCGGGGAGTCGCAGGTCGTGCGCCAGTACGCGGGCCCGAAGCGCGAGTTCCTGGCCATGGTGCCGTGGGTCACGCCCGACGCCCCGCGCGCCGACCTGCAGCAGACTGCGGGAAAGCTCGCGCCGGGGTCCGGCGACCCGCTCGAGAACGACTACGTGGAAACCGCGGCCGTGGCCGACCTGCCGTTCCCGCCGGTGGCCGGTCGGCAGTCGTGCGCCGCCGGGCCGGCCGGGCCCGTGGTGGCCCCGCGCATCAGGCTGCTGGTCACACCCGCGCGCACGCGCGCCGGCCGTCGCACGCGCTTCTCCTTCACGGCCACCGCCCTGGTGGCGGGAGAGCGGCAGGCGGTGGACGGCGGGCTGATCCGCTTCGCCGGAGCGCGGGTGCGCACCGACGGCCGCGGCCGGGCGACGCTCGTGCGCACGCTCCGTAGGCCGGGGCGCTATCCGGCGAGCGTCACCGCCGCTGGCCTGCGGGCCGGATCGGCGTCGGTGAGGGCGACGCCCGCGCAGCGGCGTAGCCCGAGCGGCGGGCGCCGTCCGCGCTTCACCGGTTAGCTAGCCGCCCCTCGATGCGCCGGCCGGACGGCCGGACGACGCGTCAGTGGTCGGCGACCACCGCGTCGGGCCGGTCGAGCGGCAGGCCCGCGTCTACCCAGGCCTGTATGCCGCCGGCCAGGTTGCGTGCCTGGTACCCGGACGCGGCGAATGCCTGCGCGGCCATCGCCGAGCGCGCGCCCAGGCGGCACTGGAACACCACCGGGCGCTCGCGGTTGATCGTCTCGGCCTCTGAGGCCAGGCGCTCGAGCTCGATGTGGCGAGAGCGCGGTATGTGACCGGCCTCGCGCTCGTAGGGCTCGCGCACGTCGATCAGCGTGATCTCGCCGCGTTCGAGCAGCTCGGCCACGCGCTCGGGCGTGAGGTCGATCTCGGTGTTCGAGAAGGTGCTCACGTCGGGCGAACCTTAGAACCGATCGGATGCTGAGGGGTTGGCAGTTGGCGGGGTTGGCAGTTGGCAACGGACGGACCCTCAGGGGCGCAGGCCGCGCCCCTTTGGCCCACGGCCGAGCTCGTGGGCGACCAGCTCGTGCGCGCGCTCGGCCCAGTCGCACAGGAGCGGGCGGGTGTCGCGCGGGTCGATGATCTCCTCGACTCCGAAGCGCTCCGCGGTGCGGAAGGGCGAGCGCACGGCGTTCAGTCGCGTCTCGATCTTCGCCCGGTGAGCCGCGGGATCATCGGCGGCCTCGAGCTCGCGGCGGTAGGCGGCCTCAATCCCGCCCTCGATCGGCAGCGACCCCCAGTCGCCCGAGGGCCAGGCGTAGCGCAGGTTGAGGCCCGCGGCGTTGCCGTGTCCTGCACCGGCCACGCCGTAGACCTTGCGCACGAGTATCGACACCCACGGCACGGTTGCCTGATAGGCGGCGTAGAGGGCGCGGGCGCCGCGTCGCATCGTGCCCTGGCGCTCGGCCTCGGTACCGATGACGAACCCGGGCTGGTCGACGAAGTTGACGATCGGCAGGCCGAACTGGTCGCACAGGTCCACGAAGCGGACCATCTTGTCCGCGGCGTCCGCGGTCAGGCCGCCGCCGTAGAAGCGCGGGTCGGAGGCAAGCACGCCGACGGGGCGGCCGCCCAGGCGCGCCAGGGAGGTCACGAGCGGGCCGCCGTGCCGCGCCCCCATCTCGAAGACCGAGTCGCGGTCGAGCACTGCCGCCAGGATCCGCCGGACCGGGTAGGGCCGGCGCCGCTCGCGCGGAACGATCGACACGAGCTCCTCCTCGCGACGGTCTGCCGGATCGTCGGTCGGGCCGAGCGGCGGGAGCTCCCACACGCTCGTCGGCAGGTAGGAGAGGAAGCGGCGAATCTGGGCCAGCGCGTCGTCCTCGTCGGCGGCCTCGTTGTCGACGGCCCCGGCACGCGTCTGGGCGCGCGCGCCGCCGAGGGTCTCCTTGTCGGGGGACTCGCCCATGGCCGCGGCCACCACCGGTGGCCCGGCAACGAACAGCTGCGAGGTGCCGCTCACGATCACCGAGAAGTGGGAGGCCACGACGCGCGCGGCTCCGAGCCCCGCCACCGGCCCGAGCGCCGCGGCCACCACCGGCACCCGCGACTGGTTGGCAACAGTCAGCTCCCACCCCGGCACGAACGGCACGTAGGTGAAGCCCATGGTTTCGAGGGACTTCACGCTGCCGCCACCGCCCGTGCCGTCCACCAGGCGCACGAGCGGTAGCCGCAGGTCGTGCGCCATGCGCTCGGCGTAGACCATCTTCTGCCAGATCGCCGCGTCGGCGGCACCTCCACGGACCGTGAAGTCGTCGCCCTGCACCACCACGCGACGGCCTTCGATGCGGCCCTGGCCGACGATCATGTTGGCCGGCACGAAGTCGGTGAGCTCGCCGTCCTCGTCGTAGGTGGCCTGGCCGGCGATCGAGCCCGTCTCGCGGAAGCTGCCGTTGTCGAAGAGCCGGTTTATGCGCTCTCGCACGGTCAGACGGCCACTTGCCCGCTGGCGTTCGACGCGCTCCGCGCCGCCCATGCGCTCGGCCAGCTCGCGGCGGCGGCGAAGCTCCTCCAGCTCGGGCTGCCAGGTCACGGGCGGCAGGATACGGACGCCTACCGGCGCTCGCTACGCGGGCACGCAGGTACGATCGAGAGCGTGAGACGCACCAGCGGGGCATTCGTCGTGCTGGCCATCTTCGCCCTGGCCGTGCTCGCGACCCCTGCCGCCCACGCCCAGTCGGGCGGCACCGGCCAGAACTGCTTCGGGGAGGTCGAGGCCGACGGCGTCGAGCAGCGCCCGGGACCGCCGCTGCGGTTCGGGATCACGCCCCGAGTGCAGGCGGGCCAGCTCGGTGCGATGCCGCAGCCCGCGGTGCCCGACGACCCGCCGAAGACGCTCGACGCCCTCAGAGCGCTTCGGCCCACCGGCCGGCCGCTCGTGCTGCGGCTCAACCGCTTCTTCTGGTCCGAGGAGGAGAAGGGGATACAGGAGTTCCTCGCGTTGGCCGAGCGCTACACGAGCCGTGGCTTCCTGGTCGAGCTGCAGTTGCGCTACCACCCGCGCCCGGACCAGGAGGGCAACATCGCCGCCTGGACCGAGTTCGTGCGGGAGGTGGTCCGCCGCTTCGGCCCCAACCGCCGCGTGGTGGCCGTCCAGGTGACCAACGAGGTGAACTTCGCTCTGTCGCGCGACTCCTCCGATGGTGCGTACGAGGGCGCCCGCGACGCGCTGATTCAGGGTGTGATCGCCGCCAAGGACGAGGCCGAGAAGGGCGGACACGAGCAGCTCGAGATCGGCTTCAACTGGTTCTACCGCACCGATCCGAGCAACGAGTCGAGCTTCTGGCAGCACCTGCGCGACCGCGGCGGGCCGGAGTTCGTGGCCGCCCTCGACTGGGTCGGCCTGGACGCCTACCCGGGCACCTTCTTCCCGCCGGCCGAGCCCACGGGCGACGACTTCCGCGACGGCATCGTGAACGGCCTGAGCACCCTTCGCTGCCTGATGGGTGTCCCCGGCATACCGATGAGCGTGCCCGTGCACGTCGAGGAGAACGGCTACCCCACGAGCCCGCCATCGCGCTCCTACGAGCAGCAGGTCGAGGCCGCGGAGGCCATGATCCGCGCGGTGCACGACTTCCGTGGCACCTACAACGTGACGGACTACCGCTGGTTCAACCTGCGCGACGCCAACTCCAGCGACCCCAACTTCCAGCAGCAGTACGGGCTGCTGCGTGACGACTACACGCCCAAGCCGGCGTTTCCGCTGTACTCGGCGCTGATCGAGGAGCTGTCGCTGAAGAACCCGGAGCCGGACGTGAGGCTGTACTTCGTTGCCTCGCCCCGGAACGGCCGTTGCGGGCGCCTGGCCGAGGTCGCCTTCGAGGCCGGAGGCCCGGGCGTGCACGAGGTCGAACGGGTCGAGCTCCTCCGCGGAGGCCGGGTGGTGGCCACCGACTCGACCGCGCCGTTCAACGTCGGCGCCCGGTTCCGGCGGCGGTCCTCGACGACGTACCGGGTGGCCATCTTCTTCTTCGACGAGCGCGTCAGGCGATCGGCCTTCCCACGCTTCGTATGCTCGCCAGCCGAGCCGGCGCCGCCCCGTTCCGGAGGCGGGAACGACGGAGGCGAGAAGAAGGCTCGCTGTCGGAGAACGGCTCTTGCGGTCTCGACCACCACGCGCCGGACGCGGGGTCGCGGGATCTGCGCTCGCAACAACAGAGGTACCAGTCGCTGAGCGGACATCTGAGGATCGGACCGGCCGCGGTCCTAGTCGCGCTCGCGCTGGCCGTCGCTGCCGCGGCTCCGGACCCGGCTGTGGCCCAGTCTTCGCCCTGCGCGGGCGATTTCCCGGCCTCGAGCGTCGAGCAGAAGCCCGGCCCGCCCCTGAGGTTCGGCATCACCCCCTCCGGGGCGGCAGGGCAGATCGGCGCCTCGCCGTCGGACTTCTTCCCGGACGACTATGCGCAGATACTTCCCCGGCTGGCCGAGCTGCGGCCGCTCGGCGGGCCCTTCGTCACGCACGTCTACTCGAGCTGGGGAAGCGACGGCCCGGCCGAGACCGCTCGCCTGCAGGACATCGTCGACGGGTACAGCCGCGAGGGCTACCTGGTCGAGCTGGTGCTCCGCTACAAGCCGCGGCCCGAGCAGGAGGGCGACATCGCCGGTTACGCCGACTACATCCGCCGGATGGTGCGCACCTTCGGGCCGAACCGGCGCGTGATCGCCTTCCAGGTGACCAACGAGGTGAACCTGACCTTCTCGGGCGACTCCTCCGACGGCATCTTCAGGGGCGCTCAGGACGCCCTCGTTCAGGGCATCCTCGCCGGCGACGACGAGACCAAGAAGCTTGGCTACGAGCAGCTCGAGCTCGGCTTCAACTGGTTCTACCGGCTCGACGACAACACCGAGCGAAACTTCTGGGAAGGCCTGCGTGATCGCGGAGGCCCTGCCTTCGTGGCCGCCCTCGACTGGATCGGGCTGGACGCCTACCCCGGCACGTTCTTCCCACCGGAGACGCCGCCTGGCGGCGTGCCCGCCGACGACCGCAACGCGATCGTGAACGCGCTCAGCACGCTCCGCTGCTTCGCCCGGATCCCCGGCATCCCCAAGCGGGTGCCGATCCATGTGCAGGAGAACGGCTACCCGACCGGCCCGGGCCAGCGGACCTACGAGCGCCAGGCCGAGACGCTGGGGCGCATGGTCGACGCCTTCCACGACTTTCGCGGCACGTACAACGTGACCGACTACCGCTGGTTCAACCTGCGCGACGCCGACACGAGCTCGCCCAACTTCCAGCAGCAGTACGGGCTGCTGCGCAGCGACTACGTGCCGAAGCCCGCGTTCGGCGTCTACCGCGACCGGATCGCGCGGCTCTCGGCGCGCCACCCCGCCCCCGAGCTCACCCTCGAGCTCGTGCCACGGGGCGCGCGAACCGCGGGAACCGGCAACTGCGCGGCCCGTGGCGCCACGGCGACGGTCGCGGGCCCGAGCGTGCCAGAGATCCGCTCCGTGGCGTTCTCGCTCGACCAGGAGGGTCGCGGGCGGGACACGAGCGCCCCCTTCCGGCGCACGTTCCGACCGGAGACCCGCCGAACCGCCACGACCCATCGAGTGGGCGCAGCCGTGACGCTGCTCGACGGTCGGGAGCTCGTGCTGCAGAACCGCTTCACGAGCTGCTCCCGGGCGGCCGGCCGCACCCGTCCGCAGGCGCCCCGCGGGCCGGGTGGCACCCGGCCCGGCAGGCCGCGCTTCACCGGCTGACCCAACCGCGGTCCTGGGCTCCTCGCGGGGGCTAACCTGCCCGGCCCATGGACGCCGCTGAGCTCGTCTTCTCCGGCATCGCCCGCCAGGCGCAGCTGATCCGCCAGGGCGAGGTTTCCTCACGCGAGCTGGTGGAGGCGTGCCTGTCGCGGATCGACCTGCTCGACACCGAAATCAACGCCTTCCGCGTGGTGCGGCCTGAGCTGTCGCTGGCAGAGGCCGACCAGGCCCAGGCCCGCCTAGAGGCGGGCGACGAGGCGCCGCTGCTCGGGGTGCCGATCGCGATAAAGGACAACGTCGACATGGCCGGCGAGATCACGACCCACGGCACCCGGGCGCACGGAGGCCCCGCCGCCGCCGACGCTGAGGTGGTGACGCGTCTGCGAGCCGCCGGGGCGATTCCCATCGGCCGCACCCACCTGCCGGAGCTCGCCATCTGGGGCTTCACGGAATCCTCGACCTACGGCATCACCCGCAACCCGTGGTCGCTCGAGCGCACGCCGGGGGGATCGAGCGGCGGGTCCGGCGCGGCGGTTGCCGCCGGCATGGTCGGGGCCGCGCTCGGGTCCGACGGCGCCGGGTCGATTCGGATTCCTGCCGCCTGCTGCGAGCTCTTCGGGCTGAAGCCGCAGCGCGATCGCATCCCGCTCAAGCCCTTCCTCGAGCACTGGCACGGCCTGACCGTGGTCGGCCCGCTCACCCGCACGGTGGCCGACGCCGCCCTCTTCCTGCAGGTCACGGCGGGGGGCGAGAACGGCCCGCCGCCACCCGAGCACTCGTTCGTCGAGGCGGCGCGGACATCGTCCGGGCACCTTAGGATCGCCATGTCGTTGAAGGCCCCGGTCCAGGGAGCCCGCGTTGACAACCGCGTCAAGCGCCCGGTGCGTGACACGGCGGACCTGCTGCGCTCGCTCGGCCACACCGTCAGCGAGGTGGACCCCGATTGGGGCACGATCTCGAACTCTGTCACGGTCCGCTACCTCCGGGGCATTCGCGACGACTCCGCGGAGATGGCGCACCCCGAGCGGCTCGAGCGCCGAACTCGGGGCATGGCTCGGTTGGGCGCCCTGATACACCCCGCGCTGCTCGAACGAACCCGCCGCGTCGAAGCCGCTCAGGCGGCGCGGGTGAACGCGATCTTCGACGACCACGACGTGCTGATGACCCCCGTGCTCCTCCAACCTCCCGTGGAGGTCGGCCGCTGGGAGGGGAAGGGAGCACTGGCCACGGTCATCGGGCTCGCGAGCACATTCGCCGGCGCCTTCACGAGCCCCTGGAACGCCACGGGCCAGCCGGCCGCATCAATCCCTGCGGGGCTCGATGCGAACGGCCTACCCCAAAGCGTGCAGCTGATCGGCCGACCGAACGACGAAGCGACCCTGCTCAGCCTCGCGGCGCAACTCGAGGCCGAGCGACCGTGGGCACAGCTGCGGCCGCCCCTGAGCTAGGCGCTTACGGGTCGGGCGCCGCCCCCGAAAGCCACGCCGTGCGGCTACTCGTACATCACCAGGTCGGGTTGCGGCTTGAGCTGTAGCACCTGCTTCGGAGTCATCAGGTTCGTGTCCTCCTTGTAGAAGAGCTTGAACCCGTAGTGGAAGCGGTCGGGCTCCTCCGTGAACTCGGTGTACTTCGACACCTTTCCGGCGATGTCGCCGAAGCCGTCGACGTTCAGGGTCAGCGCAACGCCCGGACGCTTCTCGAGCTGGTCACGCCCGACGATCATGTCGTCGGTGAACTGGTGGATCAGGAGCAGCTTCTGGGGCAGGTCGTTCTTCTTGACGATATCTGAGAGGTAGTCCGACACCCTGTTCACCTCCGCGGCGTCGACCGAGCCGATCGTCTGCCCGGGTATCTCGCCGGGGTCCATGCGCCACTCGGGGTCGAGCGCCAGGCTCACGTCCGGCTCCTTCAGGTACTTCGCGAGCTTCTTGGTCTCGCTCACGAAGTCCGCCTGCCCCGGCTGGATGTCCAGCACCAGCAGCGCCTTGGCCTTGCGCGCCGCCTTCAGGTAGCGACTCATGACCTTGTCGGTCTGGCGGTTGCGGTACTTCCCGTCGGCACCCGGAGCTCCGCTGGCAATGGTGGCCAGCAGCTCGAAGGCCGGCAGGATGGGACGGCCGCGGGCGCGGTAGTCGCGGGCCTGCTTCTCGAGCTTGGGGCCGACGGCGTCGGGATCCCCAATGCCGAGGATGCCGAGCTCCTCGGCCTGAGGCGCGCCGTAGAAGCCCACCACGCGGTGCTTCGGGAAGATCTCGCGGCCCCCGCGCGGGAGCTCGGGCGGCGGCGGAGGCTTCGCGGCCTGCTCGCGGACCTTGTCGGCCAGGCCCCCCGACCCGCCAGCTCCGCCCAGCGCGCCGAAGGCCACACCGCCGGTGAGCAGGAGCGCGCCGAGCAAGGCCGCCGCCGCGAGGCGACGCTGCCGCACCACCTTGCGGCGGCCCTCGACGCGCCGCAGTACCTGCGGATCGAACGGGTCGTCCCCGCGTGGCGGCAGGCGCTTCACCGGCCGCTTTCCATGTGCATCCCCCGCATGTGCCCGGCGAGAGTCTCTCAGCTTCGGCTCGCCGGCGTACCGGTGCCGCACGAACGGTCGCCGATCGGTAAGACTGCGCCCGGCGTGACGACGATGGGGGCAAGGCTGATGCGCACGGGGCTGGCGGCACTGGTCGTGGTGCTCGTCTGCGCGCCTGCGGCCGTGGCCCAGGGCGGCCAGGTCAGGGCCGGTGCGGCCGCGCTCGACGCGTCCTGGCACGTCGGTGCCTCGGCCGGCCAGTACGCCTCCGACCCGCAGGCCCAGGAGCGCTTCGACCCGTCGGCGCACGCCATCTCCAAGGCGGGGTCCTACGGGATCCAATCACGCCTGCAGGTCCGCGCCCTGGTGGTGCAGGGTCCCGACGGCCGGCGCGTGGCGGTGGTGAAGAATGACCTCTACATCCCGCAGGACCTGCTGTGGCGCCGCGCCGCGCAGATCCTCGAGGCCGGCGACTCGGGCATCGGTCGCAAGAATTTCACGATGGCGTCGACGCACAACCACTCGTCGCCGTTCTACTCATCGACCTCGCCGGGAGCCTGGACCTTCCAGGACGTCTTCGACGTGCGCTTCTACGACTACTACGCCAAGCGCATGGCGGCGGCGGTCGAGCAGGCGGCCGATCAGCTCAAGCCGGTGCGCGTGGGCGCCTCGGTGAACTACTTCGACAAGACCCATCGCAACTCGTTCGGGCCCACTGTGGCCGAGACCGAGGCCACGGCCGGCACGCCGGCCGGCTACCCCAACAACAACGCCGACCACGACCTCACGGTCGTGCGCTTCGACGACATCTCTGATCCCGCGCACCCCAAGCCGCTCGCGAACCTCGTCAACTTCAGCCTCCACCCCGAGTTCCTCGACGGCAACAACCTGATCAGCGCGGACTATCTGGGGCCGCTCCAGCGGATGGTCGACCGGGAGACCGACGCGGTCACGATCTACACCCAGAACGCGGTCGGCACGGCCGAGCCGGAGCGCAGCACCTTCCACGACGTGAGCGAGCGGCTCGAGTTCACCCACCGCGAGTACGGGCAGGCAGACTTCGGAGCCCGGCTGATGGCCGACGCCGTGGTGGACACCTGGCGCGACATCGAACGGAATACGCCGCCGCCCGCCTACCGAGACCGCTTCGTCCCGTTCAGCACGTCGTTCCCCGTGGCCATGGAGGACCGCACCTATCCGGGTCCGTTCTCGCATCCGTTCCCGAGCGCGCAGAACTGCACCTTCTCCGGCAACCCGCTCGACCAGAAGGTGGGCGGCGTGCCCACCTGCCAAAGCCCCAGCAGCGGCCTGCGGGAAGTCTTCGAGATCGGCGGCTTCGGCGGCGAGGTGCCCGAGCCGCCGACGACCGGCATCGACCCGGGCGTCAGCGCGCAGGATCTGCGCGACGCCGGCATCCCCGTGCCGGGCAACCTCTCCGCGCCCAGCTACGCCGCGCTGGAGGAGGACGTGAGCGTGCACCTGCAGGCCTTCCGGCTCGGCGAGATCCTGTTCACGATCTGCTCCTGCGAGCAGTGGGCGGATCAGAGCCGCAACATCAAGAGCCGCACCAATGCGGCACAGGGGGACCAGTACCTGGGCTACGACTGGTCGAAGCCCGACCGCGACTCACCGGACCCGCTGGCGCGCCACGACGGCTGCAGGCAGAACCCGGATGGCACCTGGACCTGCCCGAACCCGCTCCGCGACCGGACCAAGCCGGACGAGCCACGCTTCCTGCCGCCCATATCCGACGAGAAGTTCCGCCGCTTCACGGCCCAGGTCAACAACCGGGCCGACGGTTGGAACGACGCGGAGAACGCCGCCACCGCCGAGTCCGAGCCCGCCGACCCCGAGCAGGTCAAGGGCAACTACACCCAGGCGGGGGCGGAGCTCCCGCCCGAGCTCGGCTACCGCCTGACGGTCCCGATCGCCATGGGGAACGACTACAACGGCTACATCGCCACCTACCGCGAGTACCAGCGCGGCGACCACTACCGCAAGGCCCTGACCGCCTGGGGCCCCCACTCGAGCGACTACATGGCCTCCCGCCTGGTGACGATGGGCGGACTGCTGAAGAACCCCGCGTTCCCCCTGCCCAAGGACCAGCAGCAGGAGCAGGTGCTCGCCCCCAAGGTCGAGGCCGACATCGCGGTTAACGACCAGCGCGCGGCCGCGCTCGGCCGCACCGGGGAGACGGCCATCGCCGCCTTCGAGCGGCTGGTCCGCGACGACGCCGGGCCCGTGGAGGCCGTGAAGCAGCCGGAGGACATCCGCCGCTTCGACGCCGCACTGTTCACCTGGAACGGCGGCAACAACTTCGTCGACAACCCGGAGGTGCGCGTGGAGCGCCGCGTGGGCGGGACGTGGGTCGAGTACGCCGACCAGTCGGGCGAGCTGCCCGTGACGCTGAAGTTCCCCCGCGGTGACGAGGCGCCCTCCTACCTGCTGGGCAGCTACCGCTGGGAGTGGACCGCTCACTTCGAGGCCTTCACGTCGAACTTCGACACCGGCGAGCGGCCGCGCTCGACACCGGTGGGCGAGTACCGCTTCATGGCCCGCGGGCAGCGGCAGCAGGGCAACCGCCCCGTGCCCTACTCGATTGCCTCGGAGCCCTTCCGCGTCGGTCGCTGGGACGGGATCACCGTGCCGGCGATCGCCGCCAACCGCTCGGGTCGGGTCCGCTTCTCGGTCGGGCCGACACGCACGCTTCAGGTCAAGAAGGTGAAGGAGCCGAAGCAGCAGCCACCTGACCTCGGCACGGGTGACGAGGGTGGGGCGGCCCCCAGTGCCGCCGCGGCCCAGGCCACCGAGCCCGAGCCCACCGGCACCGTCGGCTCGGTGATCGGCCCGATCGACTACCCCGACAGCTACGACTCGCCCACGCCGTTCATCACCGCGTCACAGAAGGAGGGCGACTTCAAGAACGGCCGCACGGTCATCCGTGATCCAATGCGGCCGAACGACGCCGGTCGCTTCGAGTGGTACTGCTTCGGCTGTGCCTTCCGGCCCTGGGCCGACACCGCCGAGGTGTCGTGCGCTGAGGTCACGGTCGTTCGGGCGCGCGGCGGCGTGAGCCGCGTCAGGGCCCGCCGGGGGGGCGACGGCTTCGCCCTCGGCACTCCGCTTCGGAAGGGCGACGTGGCGTTCATCGCCCGCGGTGGCATCCGCGACGCGAACGGCGAGCAGAATGCGGCGGCGTCTGCGCAGGTGGCGCGCGGCCAGGCGAGTCCCCTGACGACCATGCGTGGGCGGGCGCTGAGCTCGCAGCTTGCACGGTGCGGAGCGCGGCCGAGCGGCGGCGGGAACACCGGGCAGGGCGAGGGACGGCCGCGACGCGACCGCGGTGGTCGGGAACGGGGCGGAGGCCGCAGGCGCCCGCCGCGGTTCACGGGCTGATGCGCCCGCGCCGCACGGTGATGTCCACGCTCGCCCTCGGCGCCGCCGCGGCGCTGGGGGCCCCGGCGGCCGGGGCCATGGCCGCCCCCGCCGCGCCCGAGCTGCGCGTGCTCACCACGAGCCAGAGCACGGCGCTGCGAACGGGCGTCCTGAAGGTGCAGGTCGCCGTGCGCACGCCGGCTCGGGTTCGACTCGACGCCCAGGTGGCCGACTTCACAGGCATCCGGCCCGGTCCGGCCGCCATCCCGGCCGTGACGCTCGCCTCCGGGCGGCTCGACTTCCGCCGGCCCGGCACCCGCACGGTGGCGCTTCGGTTGACCGCCACCGGACGCCGGGCCCTCGCCGGCTGCGGCGATCGAGCCCTCACCGTGTACGGGGAGTCGTCCGCACGGTCCTCCGGCCGGCGTCGACCCGCACGCCGGCGGCGCGCGCCCGCCTTCACGGGCGCGAATCGCGCACGCAGCGTCGAAGCCACCCTCCGCGGCGACCGTGACGGGTGCTACCGCGTCGGCGTGGCCTCACGCTCGATCAACCCCGGCGCCGACGGCAAGTTCGGCGGTCAGCCCGTGTATCTCGGCGGCTACGGGGTGGGCAACAGCCCACTGATCCCCGGCCGTGCGGCCACCGGCATCCTCGCCGACGGCATCCATGTGCGCGCGATCGCCGTGAGTGGGGGCGAGGGGACCACCGCGATCGCCGACATCGAGACCCAGGGGTGGTTCACGGCCACCAAGGATGGGCCGCTCGGCATCGTCGACATGCGCAAGGCCGTCGAGCAGCGCACGGGTGGGCGGCTACAGGCTCAGTCGGTGCTGATCCAGTCCGACCACACCCACAGCGGGCCCGACACCATCGGCGTCTGGGGCGGGGTGCCGATCGAGTACCGCCGCTTCATCTTCGACCGGACCGTCGAGGCGATCGTCGAGGCCTTCGAGACCCAGCGCCCGGGAACGCTCGAGTACGGCACCGCCGACGGCGCGGACCTGTTGTCGAACCAGTTCAGCTACGACGAGGCCAACAAGGTGCTCGACTCCGACGTCCGCGTGCTGCGGGCCATCGACGGCGACCGGCGGCCGTTCGCCACGCTGCTCAACTTCTCCGCCCACACGACGGTTCTGGGCGGAAGCAACACCAAGGTCAGCGGCGACTGGGTCCAGGCGGCCAACCGCATGCTGGAGGAGCGCTTCGGGGGCGAGGCGGTGACCGTCGTCGGCACGCTTGGCCGCACACAGCCCGCCGATCGCGGCTGCCCGGACAAGGCCATCACCGAAGCCGACGCAAAGAGCCTGTGCACGCTGGACACCTACGCGCGTCGCGTCGTGGGCCGCGCCGAGCAGGCCGTCGCCGCCGCCCGCCCGGTGCCCGGTGCCCCGCTGGTGGCCGCCCGCTCGTTCCTTATCCAGGACGTGGCCGCCAACGCGGTGATCCTGGGCGGAAACGTGGGCGCCTCGGGACCGATCGGAGTCGACATCAACCGGGCCCTCACTCCACCGTGGCTCACCGGAAACGTGCTGGGAACGGTCACGGCCAGCATCCGCATCGGCGACGTGCTGCTCTCGAGCCTCCCGGGCGAGGCCTATCCCCAGATCCCGCTCCGCGTGAAGGAGCTGGTTCCGGCGCGCGGCTACATGACGGCCGGGCTCGCCAACGATCAGCTCGGCTACCTGATCGCCCCCTACGAGTCATACCCCGAGCCGATCCGCCGCTCCTTCTTCAACCAGCGTGGCGACGAGGTCTCGCCGATCGACAACGACAACTTCTTCTTCAACGTGTCGCCCACGTTGGGCGAGCGGGTCACCTGCTCGCTGCTGCGCGGGGCGGGTGAGGTGTTCGGGCGCGGCCTGGCGTTCCGCGACGCGGCCGGCGAGCGCTGCGTTCCGTTCGCCAACGACCTACTGCAGCCGGCCGGTGCGGACACGCGGTAGCCGAGTGGCTGTCCGCGGCCGGGAACAAGGCGTTCACATCCCCTGGGCAAACCCTTTCTACGCTGCCCGGATGCCCGTCCGCGCGTCAGCCTCGGTCCGCCGGTCCGCGGCGCTCGCAAGCCTCGCCGTTTGCGCCGCCGCGCTCGGGCCGGGGACGGCGTCGGCACAGACGCAGCGCGACCGCGACGTCTACGTGCGGGTCACGCCCGACGCGGTCGTGCTCGGGAACGCGGTGGCCGAGCGCCGCTGGGACCGCACCGCCTTCCGCACCGCGACGCTCACCGACAGGCGGGGCGCGCCCCGGGTCTGGAGCAGCGGGCAGCGCGACTTCACGCTCAGCCTCGCCGGCACCGACCTGGGGAGCGAGGCCTTCACCGTGCGTCAGGTCGGCATCGAGCGCTTGCCGCGCCGCGGCCTGCGGGTCACGATGGCGCTCACCCCGGCCCCCGGCTCGGCCGCCCCGCCGGGCCTGACGGCCACCCGCGTGGCCGAGGCCTACCCCGGGGTCGCCGGCTTCCGCACCCAGACGGTGCTCGAGTCCGCCACGCCGCTCGCGCTCAGTGCGGCCACGCTCGACGAGGCCGCCGTCGGCGCGGCCACGCCGATCCTGCACAACTTCCGCGCGGGCGCCGACTACCGCAACCCCGGCGAGGCCGGACCGCCGATCTCGAACAGCGACGCTGGTGCCGGACTCGGGCGCACCTCGAAGAGCGCGTCGCGCGGTGCCGCGATCGAGGACCAGGCGCAGTGGCTCTCGGTCGAGGACGGCGGCCGCTCGTTGTTCAGCGTGATGGAGCGCAACGCCTTCCTCTCCGGTCGCGGCAGCTACGACGGCCGCGTGGCCGCCCTGCGGGTGAACTACGCGCGCGATGTCGTCTACACCGGCCCGGGCGACGGCACAGCCCAGTTCGAGAACCCGCTGCCGGGCCCGGCGCGCCAGCGCATGGTCCGCCCGGGCGCGCCCTTCCGGCTCGAGCCGGCGTTCACGGGCTTCGGGACGGGCGGCGCCGACGAGCAGTGGCAGTTCTACCGCTACCTCACCGGCCACCGCCTTACCCCGTATCCGAAGGCGGTGACCTTCAACTCGAACGGGGTGGACGAGAACCGCATCTCGACCGGCGCCAAGGACGACATGGACCTCGGCGCGGTGCGCGAGACGGCCGCGGTCGCGCGGCGGCTGGGTGTCGAGACCTTCATCCTTGACGACGGTTGGCAGGCCATCTCGGGCGACTGGCAGCCGGATTCCCCGGACTTCCGGGACCCGCGCGCCACCAACGACCCGGTCAAGTTCGCCCCGCGCTTCCCGGACGCCGAGTTCACCGCGGTGCGCGAGGCGATCGCGCCGATGCGGCTCGGCACCTGGATGAGCCCGCTGCAGTTCAACCCGGCCTCGCGAGCGTTCGCCGCCAACCGCGACTGGATCTGCTCACCGGCGGGCGACGCGCTGCTCGCCTTCAACACCGCGACACCCGACGACGGCGCCAACGAGGCCGGCATCGTGCCATGGGGCCCGCGTGCGATCCCCTACGTCGAGTCCCGTGTGCGGGACGAGATCGAGGGCAAGGGCGTCGTGTACTTCAAGTTCGACTTCATGGCCTTCGTCGACTGCGCCAACCAGGGAACGGACTTCTACGAGCTGCACGACGACTTCGTCGCGATGATCGACCGCCTGCAGCGCGACCATCCCGAGGTGACCTTCCAGATCGACGAGACCAACGACTTTCGCCTGTTCCCGTTCGAGTCCGCTAGCCGCGGCCCGACCTGGTTCCAGGGCTCGTTCCCCGCGCCCGAGCGGCTGCTGCACAACCTGTGGAACCTGAGCCCGTACGTGCCGGCCTTCTCGGTCGGCCAGGCCGTGCTCGGCAAGAAGTCCTACGAGGAGTACCCGGTGGCGACGCTGATGGCCGGGGCGCTGCCCTCCCACATCACGTTCTTCGACGACATCCGGCGGCTGCCGGCGCCGGTGGTCGCGGAGGCGGCGCGCTGGACGGGCTTCTACAAGCGCAACCGCGAGCTGCTCGCCCAGTTCACCCATCCACTGCTCACGGACCCGCTGGACAAGGGCTGGACCGCGCTGCAGCCATGGAACCGCGACACCGCCTCCGGTGCGCTGCTCGCCTTCCGACAGGAGGCCGAGGAGCCGGCGAAGACGATCGCGCTGCGCGACATCCCGCCCGGACGGCGCTTCGACCTGTTCGAGGGCCCGACCGGAAAGCGGGTGGCGACGGTGACCTCGGCCCGGCTCACGCGCGGTCTGCGCGTGACCCTGCCGAACAAGCGCGAAGCCCGCGTGCTGCTCATCCGTCCGGCGCAGGTGGCGCAGAGCCCCGGCGTCCAGCCACGACCGAAGCCGCGCCCGCGCGCTCGGCGGCGTCCCGCCGGGCGTTCTCCGAGGTTCACCGGATGAGGGTCCGCCTGGTCGTGGCGCTGGCGGCGGCGGCGCTCGCCGTCTGCCCCGCCGCGTTCGCCGCCCCTGCCGGCGAGTGGGTCGCCGGCGACCTGCACATCCATACGACGTTCTCCCACGACTCCTACGGCGGTCCGGGGGACGAGAACACCGGCCCCGAGGATTTCTTCTCCCTCGGCTTCACGGTCGCGGGCCAGTTCGCGCAGGCACGTAGCCGCGGGCTCGACTACCTGGCGATCACCGACCACAACGACATCCGCTCGCAGTCGGACCCCGGCTTCGGCAGCGGCGGGGTGATCGGCGTGCGCGGCTACGAGAACTCGCTCGAGGGCCACGCGCAGATGCTCGGCGCGTCCCGGCTCTACGACAACGGGAAGAGCACCGCGGCCGATGTCCAGCGCCTCGCCGACGAGGTGCGTGCGGACCGCGGGATCTTCCAGGTGAACCACCCGGCGAACGGGTCGACGAACTTCCCGGACTCCCCGGACTGGGCCTATCTCTATGACGTGGTGCCCGACACCGTAGAGACGTGGAACATCTCGCGGATATACCAGCCGCCGTTCCCGTCCGCCTCTTCGAACGACGACGCCGTGCGCTACTGGGAGGGCTTCCTCGACCGCGGCCACCGGGTGGGGGCCACCGGCGGAAGCGACAGCCACGGTGTGCTCACGAGCGGCCTGCAGGGCGCGGGGCAGCCGACCACCCACGTTTTCGTTACCGAGCGCAGCGAGCGCGGGGTGCTCGAGGGCCTGCGCGCCGGCCGGACCTACATCTCGCACCAGCCGCCGGCGCTCGGCGGACCGGGGATCTTCCTGGAGGCGGACGGCGAGGGCAACGGCAGCTTCGAGTCGATCGTGGGCGACACGGTGGTGCCCGGCTCTCCCCTGCGCGTACGCGTCGAGCGGGCGCCGGGCACGTTCCTGCGCGTGTTCACCGACGGAGGGAAGAAGGCCTTCCCCGACGTGCCGGTCACGGGACCGACGTTCGAGCTGCAGTTCAAGCTGCCGGCGGGCGCCACCTGGGTCCGGGCCGAGCTGTTCGACCCCGACGGCGCGGACGAGCGCCGCGCCGCCTGCGACGCCCAGTTCGGCTCCGAGACCACCTACTGCCGCAACGAGCTGCTGGTGACCGCGATGACGTCGGCCATCTACCTGCGGCCCGCGCAGGCGCCGCCGGACCCACCCGGTCCCGGAGGTCCCGGGTCGAACGCCGCGATCCTCCGCGTCCCGAGCGGCTGCCACCGCCGACCCTTCTCGGCCACGGTCACCGGGCGGGGCATCCAAGCCGTGCGCTTCAAGGTCGACGGCCGCAACCGCGGTGCCGCGGTCCGCCGTCCCGACGCCCGCGACCGCTACCGCGTGAGAATCGACCCCCGGCGCCTCAGGCGCGGGCGGCATTCAGTCGCGGCACGCGTGTCCTTCGCCGACTCGCCGGCGAGCTCCCTGGCCGGCAACTTCCGCGTGTGCCGAGCGCGGTCGGTAGGCGGACCCCGCTTCACCGGGTGAGCGGCTGAAGCACCGGTCGCAGCCGCGCCGAGAGATCAGGGTCGGACGCGTCCACCTCGCGCAGAAGTGCGGTGACCGCGGCGCACAAGGCGCGTGACAGTTCCCGCGGCTCGAGGCTTCGTACGAGCGCTTCCTCGAGGGGCGTGGTGATTGCTGAGGGCAACGCATCTGCGCCCTTGGCGTACGTGGAAGACAGCCCCGACCGAAGACACGCAAGGGTCAGAACGTGGTCGCGGATGGCACTGATCCAGTACTCGGCCTGCCACGGTTTGCGTCGTGCGATCGCCGTCTGCGCGTGGAGTACGTGGTGCCACCCCAGCCCGGATGAAATGGTCCGCCTGGGGTCCCCCCTCTCTAGGCGCCGGCTGCTCGACGACGGTGCCGAAGAGCGGGCGAAACAGTGGTCCCAGCGGACCGAAGCGCTCAGCTCCGGCGAACGCGATGTCCACCTCTAGTCCTCCGGGCAGCAAGAACCCACGGTAGATCGCGTATCCCACATCGAGGTCGAAGTGATGAAGCGCTCCAAGCTCCCGATACAAGAAGCTGCTCCACTCGTCGAGCGCGTCCTCGCGAGCGGTTCCATCCGCCACGCCGAAGTAGAGGTCCAGGTCGGACCAGCGATCCTCGGCACCGCGAGAGCCCGAGCCCGTCTGCGCGGCAGCGATGATCTTCTCGTCGTCCTGGGCGCGCTTGAGCAACCGGTCTCGGACCGTGCACCGCTCCTCGGGCGTGAACACATGGCGAGGATATGAAGGAGCGTCGCGACAGTGCGTTCTCGCCGAACCCGGCCGAGTTGGCGTAGCGCCGGACCGGCTAGGTCGACGGCTGCTGACCGCCGTCCAGGCGATCAAGCGCGAGCAGGACCGCCTGGGTGTTGGCCCGGATCTGGTCTCCCATGTCTTCGAGCCGGGCCATGAAGCCGTCGAAGCTCGCTCGCAGGATTTCGCTGTGCAGCCGAGAGGACGCCTCGAGCTGGTCGAGGGCCTGAGCCTGGCGATCGAACGCCTGAGCCTGGCGATCGAACGCCTGAGCCTGGCGATCGAACGCCTGAGCCTGGCGATCGAGGGCCTCGACCACTCGCCGGGAAAAGCTGTCTCCGTTGGGGGACTGCTCCGCGGCCATCGACGATCAGTATGCCCGCTCGGCGCATTGCTGACCACCGACCGCGCAGAGTCGTCGCAGCGTTGTCGCGACCCCGTCACCCAACGAGCAAACCGGCACGCTTGCCCACCGCGATAGCCTCCACGGCGCCGAGATGCAAGCGAGTCGGGGACCAGCAGAGTGAGCGACGGGCCGCGCACCGCCCGTTCCCGCACGCGTACACAACCGTCGAGCAACGGCCACGGCACTCCGCGGCAGCGCCAGGACCTGGCCTCCCGGCTGACGTCCGCGGTCTCCGAGCAGATCCAGCGCCGCATCCCGCAGGCCGACCTGGACGAGCGCGACCCCGACTACATCCGGGAGACGCTGCCCGGTCTGTGGATGCTCGTCAGCTTCTACTTCCGGGGGGAGGTCAGGGGCCTGCAGAACGTGCCGGCCAAGGGGCCGGTGCTGCTCGTCGGGAACCACTCGGGGGGCAACATGACACCGGACACGCTGCTCTTCACGCTGGCCTTCGCCACCTACTTCGGGGTCGAGCGGCGGTTCTTCCAGCTCGCCCACAACCTGGTGCTGTCCTTCCCCGGCCTCTCTTCGCTGCGCAAGCACGGAACGGTCGCGGCGTCGCCGGAGAACGCCGAGCGCGCGCTCGACACCGGCGCCGCCCTGCTCGTGTATCCGGGCGGGGACCACGAGGTGCACCGCCCGTCGTGGGAGTCGGCGCGGGTCGACTTCGCCGGCCGCAAGGGCTTCATCCGTTTGGCGCTTCGCAAGGACGTACCGATCGTCCCGGTCGTGTCGATCGGTGGGCAGGAGACGGCGCTGTTCCTGAGTCGCGGGGCCTGGCTCTCCAAGCTCCTCGGGCTCGACCGGTCCCTGCGGCTGAAGGTGCTCCCGATCTCGATTGCCCCGCCCTGGGGCCTGGTGATCGGCGACGTGGCCGGGCGCATCCCACTGCCTGCCAAGCTCACCACCCAGGTCCTGCCCCCAATCCATCTGCGTGAGGAGTTCGGTGAGGACCCCGACCTCGAGGACGTGTACGGCGCCGTGGTCACGAGGATGCAGGACGCTCTCGATGCGCTGGCAGCGGAGCGCCGGCTGCCGATCATCGGGTAGAGCGATGCGACTCGAGGAGCAGACCACCGTGGATGCGCCGTCCGAGCGTGTCTGGGAGTTCATCGCCGAGCCATCGAACTTCCACCGGCACCTTCCGAGCATCACGCGGTGGGACGTCGAGGGGGAGCGAGCGAACGGCCTCGGCGCCCGGCACTCGATGCGCATGCGGGTCGGGTCGGCGGAGGTGGGGGGGCTGATCGAGATCGTCGAGTGGGACCCACCGTGCGACGTGGCCTGGAACAGCGTCACGGGTCTCGACCAGCGGCTGCGCTTCAGGCTGCGCGAGCGGGAGGGGCGCACCACCGTGACGCTCCGCCTCAGCTACGCGGCTCCGGGTGGCCTGCTGGCCACGCTGTCCGAGCGCTTCTCCGGTCCGCTCGTGCGGCAGAACCTGCGCGGCATCCTCGCCCAGGTCAAGCACCAGGTCGAGGGCACCGACCTGGGCCCGAACCCCGCCGAGCTGGCGCCCTCGCGGCTGGAATGGGTCGGTCACCAGGTCGGGTCGGTGCGGGTCCTCGCCGAAGCCGGCCTCATCCGTCCGATTCGCCCGGACAGGCTGGCGCGCACGCTCCTTGCTCTCAACCGCTGGGGCCCGTCACCCGCCGCGGGCTACGAGGCGTCGGCGGTCCGCTACCCGAACGATCCGGCGGTCATCGACGACCGCGGCACCGTCACCTTCGAGCAGGTCCACCTCCGCACCAACGCCATCGCCCACGCCTTCCGGGCCGAGGGCATCGGCGAGGGAGACGGCGTGGCCATCATGTGCCGCAACCATCGCTACTTCGTCGACGCCACGCTCTCGGTGTCGAAGCTTGGAGCCAATGCCCTCTACCTCAACACGGGCTTCGCGGGGCCGCAGCTCGCGGAGGTGGTCAAGCGCGAGAAACCGAAGGCCATCGTCTACGACCAGGAGTTCGAGGGCCTCCTCAGGGGAGCGACCCGCAGAAAGCGCTTCATCGCCTGGCACGAGAACGGCACCGGCCGGATCCCGACGCTCGACGCGCTGGTGGCCACCGGCGACCCTTCGCCGGTCGACCCTCCGGAGGAGCCGGGTCGAGTGGTGATCCTCACCTCCGGCACGACCGGAACCCCGAAGGGCGCCGCGCGCAAGCCGCCCGAGTCGATCGAGCCCGCCCTGAGCATGCTCGACCGGATCCCCCTGAAGGCGCGCGGCGTGACGCTCATCGCCGCGCCGCTCTTTCATTCGTGGGGCTTTGCGCATTTCACGATCGGCCTGCTCCTGTCGTCGACCTACGTGCTGCAGCGCAAGTTCGACCCTGAGCGCGTGCTCGAGGGCATCCAGCGCCACCAGGCCACCGCCGTGCCGATGGTGCCGGTGATGCTGCAGCGCATCATGGAGCTCCCGCCGGAGGTACGCCGCCGCTACGACACCTCGTCGCTCAGGGCGGTGCCGGTGAGCGGCTCGGCTCTGCCGGGGGACCTTGCGCGGCGCTTCATGGACGAGTTCGGGGACGTCGTCTACAACCTCTACGGCTCGACCGAGGTGGCATGGGCGACGATCGCAGGGCCGGAGGACCTGAAAGCAGCACCGGGGACCGCCGGCCGCCCGCCGCGTGGGACGATCCTCCGGATCCTCGACGAGCGCGGCTCAGAGCTGCCGGTGGGGGAGCCCGGCCGGATCTTCGTGGCCAACGAGATGCTCTTCGAGGGTTACACCGGCGGCGGCAGCAAGGACATCGTGAATGGACTCATGAGCACCGGGGACGTCGGCTTCCTGGACGAGGCCGGTCGGCTCTTCGTCTCCGGGCGGGACGACGACATGATCGTCTCCGGCGGAGAGAACGTGTTCCCGCGCGAGATCGAGGATCTGCTGGCCAATCACGCGGCCGTGGCCGAGGCCGCCGTGATCGGGATCGACGACGAGAAGTTCGGCCAGCGGCTGAAGGCCTACGTGGTGAAGAAGCCGAAGGCCAAGCTGACCGAGGCGGCCGTCAAGGGCTACGTGAAGGAGAACCTCGCGAACTACAAGGTGCCTCGCGAGGTGGAGTTCATCAAGGAACTGCCGCGCAACCCCACCGGCAAGGTGCTCAAGCGCGAGCTGCTGCACCAGGCCGGCTAGCGTGAACGGCCACGCCGGAGGGCGCCGCCGATGAGGGTCGGCCTCGTCCTCGGCGCGGGCGGCGTGCTGGGTGGCGCGTGGATCACGGGTGGGCTGGAGGCCCTGGCCCGCAAGACCGGCTGGGACCCCACGAGCGCCGATTACATCGTCGGCACCTCTGCGGGCTCGATGATGGGCGCGCTCGTGGCGGCAGGCGTGCCGCCCTGGTTCATGGTCGCCCACTCGGCGGGCGAGGACTTCGACGGCCTGACCGACGCGCACGGAAGACCGGTCGGCGACGCCGACCGCAACGCCGGGGCGCGGTTCCACCTCGAGGGTGGCCTGCCGATCGGTCCCGGCTCCTGGGGGCTGGCGCTGCGCACGCTGGCACGTCCCCGTCGCCACACGCCGGCCGCCCTGCTCGGCGGCTGGCTGCCCCGTGGGTTCATCTCGACCCAACCGCTGAAGGACACCGTGCGGAGCGCCGTGCCAACCGGCTGGGCCGACCATCCCAACCTCTGGATCATGGCCTGCGACTACGCCACCGGCCGGCGCGTCGCCTTCGGTCGCGACGGGGCGCCGCCGGCCGAGCTGGCGGACGCCGTGGCGGCCTCCTGCTCGATCCCGGGCTTCTACCGTCCCGTGGACATAGGCGGGCGGCGCTACGTCGACGGTGGCCTGTACTCGAACTCGAACCTCGACATCCTGCGGGCCGAGCGGCTCGACCTCGTCATCTGCCTGAACCCGACATCGTCCCTACATCCGATGAAGGCCTGGAATCCCGTCGAGCGCCTGGCCGCGCTGTTTCGCACGGAGGCCGGGAGGCGGCTCGGCAGCGAGGCCAAGAAGCTGCGCGCCACCGGCACCGAGGTCGTGCTCATCCAGCCGACCTACGAGGACCTGGCGATCATGGGTCCGAACCTCATGAGCAGCCGGCGCCGGCACGAGGTCATCGAGGCCGCGCGCGTGACCGTCGGCGGCCAGCTGCGCGACGAGGACACCCACGACCTCCTGTCCGCCCTGCCGCCGGGCGAGGCGCACCGCATCAGCCGCCCGAACGGCCCGCCGTCCTCCTGGCCGCCGCTGGTGGCGGAGCCGGTGGCCGTGGGGTAGGAAGGCTGAGCGCTAGCTGTGGCTGGCTCCCTCGGCGTCCTGCGCGTCCGGGTCGGTCGGCCCACCGGGGATCGGATCGCCCTTGTACTCGTCGGAGTCCTCCACCTTCTCGCCCTCGATGGTCACCTCACCGCCCTCGAGATGGCGAAGTGACGACGGGCCGAGCTTCGACTCGGGTCCCTCCTCGTACGAATGCTCGCCCTCGGGGCCGCCGAACGTCTCGTACTTGGCCTTCCCCGACGGCCAGTCCTCGAGCTTCTGAGGCGGGTCCTCCTCGAGCTGCTTCATCTCCTCCTTCGCCTCCTCCCGATCCTTCTCGGCGGATTGCGCCTTGGCCTGGGCGTCGGAGTTCACCTCGCCCTGCTCCTCCGACTTCTCCTCGCCCTGCTCCTCCGGCTGTTCCTGGTCGTCTGTCATGTGCCCTCCCCGTGGTTTCTGACGCTCGGCAGAACCCTATTCGACCTCAGGATCCGCCGCGTCCGGTCTTCTGCTGCAGCTCGTCGATCCGGCGCGACGCATCGGCCTTGTTCAGCGTCGCGTCGAAGTCCTCGCCGGCCTGCTCGGAGAGCGTTCTCAGGTAGGACGCCTGCGCGCCGGTCATCGCCTCCTCGCCGGTCACCCAGTCGCTCGGATCCTTCTCGACGTTCGAGCCCTCCTGCTGGTCGGCGGCCGGAGGGCTCGCGGGCGCTCCGGGATCGCCGGCGGTCGGCTGGTCCTCGGTCATGGGCTCTCCTCTTCCTCCGGATCCGGGTGGTGGCCGGGGGCGCTCTCATTGGGCGGCAGGTCGAGGTCGAGGTCCTCGGCCGCCTGGTCGCCCTCGTCGGGCTCCTGCGTCTGGGTGTCCGGCTCACGTTCAGCGGTGTGCTGCATTTTGGACCTCCTGTGGGTTCGAGGGAGCGGCCACGTCGACCGCTTGCCCCGTAGTACCCCCGGATCGCGGCTCTAACCGACTGCCGGGGAGGGATTGGCGCGGGAGGGCTTCGGGTACATCCGAAGTTCATTCGGCGCCGGTCCGTTCGGCGCCGGCCGTCATCGGCCGTTTCCGCAATCTTCAAGGAGGTCCCATTGGACTTTGTACTCGCCTCTAGCCACCGGAAGGTCGACACCTTCCTCAACCCGATAGTCGAGTTTCTGCCGAAGCTCCTCCTGTTCATCCTCATCCTCGTGGTCGGGTTCATCGTGGCCCGGCTCGTCAAGGCTGCGATCACCAAGGCCCTGCAGGCGGCGGGCATCGACCGCGCCCTGCATTCCGGGCAGTCCGGTCAATATGTCGAGAAGATCAGTCCGGGCGCGAGCCCGGCTGCACTCATCGCCTCGGTCGCCTACTACCTGATCATCCTGGCGGTGCTCGGCATCGCAATCAGCGTGATCGGCGGATCGGCGGCCGACAACTTCATCAGCTCGATCGTCGCCTACCTGCCGAATGTCGTCGTCGCGATCCTGATCTTCGTGCTCGCCGGAGCGATCGCCACTGCGGTGGCAGGGCTCATTGCGCGCACGATGGGCGATACGCCCACCGGCAAGGTCGTCGGCTCGGTCGTGCCGATCCTGATCATGGCGATCGCCACGTTCATGATCCTCGACCAGCTCAAGATCGCCGAGGACATCGTGCGGATCACCTACATGGCGCTCATGTTCTCGCTGGCGCTCGGCCTCGCGCTGGCCTTCGGCCTTGGTGGGCGTGAGCTGGCGGCAAACGCCCTCCAGACCGCAAGCGACAAGGGCAAGGAGCAGAAGGGCCAGGTCAAGCAGGACTTCCAGAAGGGCCGCGACCAGGCCCAGCAGGACGCCGAGCAGGCTAAGCAGAAGGCGCAGGAGCGGATGGGCGGCGGTGGCTCGGAGAGCGCCGAGACCCAGCGGATCCAGACGCAGCGCCCTCCCGCCCCCGAGCGGTAGGCCGCGAGCTGAGACGTTGGTCTGAGAGGCCGGTTGGGCGCGAGCTCGACCGGCCTCTCTGCTTTCCCGTCCGCCGGGGCCCGCGCCCGTTGAAGTACGGCTTCGCACCCCAAACGAAAACGGCCGCCCACCCCCGAGGGGCGGGCGGCCGTCGCACCGCGGTTGGCCCGGCGTCCGGCCAGGGTTGGACGGCCGCCCCCCCGAGGGGAGCCTGGCGTCCGGCCGGCGGGTTGGTCAGCTCTTGGCGAGCTCCCGCTCGGTCGCCTGCAGGACGCCCTGGCGCTTCTTGTGGCGCGTCTCGTACTCGCGCACGGTCTTCACGACGTCGTCGCTCGCGGCGTCGAGCGCATTGCGCACGTCCTCGACGCTCTGCTCGTCGTAGCCCGGCCACGGCTCCTCACCGCGCAGTGAGCTGATCTTGTTGAGGACCGACGCACGGTTGCTCGTCTTGCGCTCGTAGGCGTCGACCTTCGCGATGTCGATCTGCGAGAGCTCGGGCAGCCGCTTGTTGATGTCTGAGACCTTGAGATCGTCGTAGCCCGCGATTGCGAGATCCCCCTCGGACGCGGCCGCGCCCTTGATCTCGCCCTCGGCCTGAGCTACGCCGGGGACTCGGCGTGCCTGGCGGGCCGTCGTACGTGCCCGCCTGCTGGCCTTCTGGGCCGTCTCCTTGACGGTCTCCTGCGCGTCCTTCACCGCATCGGCGGCGCCGGTGCTGCTCGGGTCGTAGGTGGAGTCGCCCTGGATCTCGGCACGCACCACCGCATCGACCAGGTTCGGTATCTCCTTGCGCAGACGCTCGAGCATCTTCTCCTCGTCGGCGCGGATGTCCGCGGCGAGCTCGGCCGTCTCCTCGTCACCCACGCGGCGGCCGAGCGCCTCGAGCGCCTCGTAGGTCGCGATCTCGAGTGCCTCCGTGGCACACTCGTCCTTGGCGTTCTTCAGGAGCTTCTCCTCGGGACTGCCGCCGCGCACGAGATCGAGCGGGCCCTTGCTCAGGGCGAGCACCTGTCCTAGCACCCCCTGCACGACCCCTACGCCGAGCTGAACGGGGCTGCGGCCGACGCCGAGGTCACCGAGCCGGCGCTCGACGCGCTCGGCATGCTCCCGGGTCTCGTCGAGATGCCGCTCGAGGCCGCGCCGGTAGCGACCGGCCGGAGTGATGGCGATGTGGGCCTGAAGCGTGCGTACGAGGGCGAGCTCGGTGGCGTGCGCCTCGTTGAGGTACTGGATGATCTTCTGTTGCTCTGGGATGGTTGTCATGGGAGAAACCTACCCGCCGGTGGACCGCGCTAATCCGGCCGAGGCCCCCTCTGGGCAAGCGATCTGGGCTCAGCCCGGGGATCAGGCGAGCTGCCGCTCGAGAGCCGTCTCGAGTACCGGATGCCCGTCGGCGTTCACTCCTGAGCGCTCGATCCGCAGGGAGGCGCCGCGGCCGTCCAGCTCGAGCGTGGCCACCTGGTTGTCGAAGGTGGGCTTCTGTGTGATGCGCCAGCGGATGTCGGGATCGGCCACCCCCGCGGCGCGGGCGAGCCGGCGCGCGACCATCGCCGTCGGTCCCGAGGCCGCGGCCTGTATGAAGCGCCGCTCGCGCGAATCGAGCGGATTGCGGATGGGCGAGCAGACGGCCTGGTACACGGCGCTCTCGACACCCGACCCGCGCCGGAAGGCTACGTCGGCCAGGTAGGCGTGATGGACGTCGCCCGAGAGCGCGACGATCGAGGCCGGCGCCCGGCCGCGGTCCCCGGCACCCACCTCCCGGAGCAGGCCGGCCATACGCTCGAACGACTCGCCGAAGGCGGCCCAGTGCTCCAGGTCGAGTCCCTGGCGAAGCTTCTCCCCGAGCTTGGCGGCGGCCCCTCCCCAGGCCCCGGCGCAGACCGCCTCGTTCCAGGCTTCCATGTGGTGCATTCCCGGCGCGAGCAGGATCGGAAGCGTGGAGGCGAGCAGAAGGTGGTCGAAGTCACCGGTGGCGCAGTCCTCGATGTAGCGCCATTCGTCGTCGTCGACCATGCAGCGGCGGCCGTTGTCGAGGATCCGCCCCGCCCGCGAGTCCATGACCACGAGCCGCGTGCGGCCGAGGTCCCGATAGTAGGTCCAGCGGCTGCCCTGCACCTCGCGGTCGGCGCGGTAGGCGTACTCGCGCAGCATGGGGCCGCCGTCCGGGGCGCGCCGCACGCGCGCGAGCAGGCCGTTGTTCTTGAGCTCGGTGGGGGAGAGGTTGCCCAGATGCTGATAGATCCAGTACGACATCAGCCCACCGACGATGCGTTCGTCCCACCACGGCTTGGCGCGCTGGGCCTCGAGCCAGTCGATCGAGGTGTTCCAGTCGTCGTGCACGTCGTGGTCGTCGAAGATCATGGCCGTGGACACCGTCGACAGCAGCCAGCGCAGATTTGGGTCGCTCCACGCCTCCAGGTACAGGCGCGTGTACTCCTCGAAGTCCGCGATCTCCTCGCCGGGCGGCTGCTCGACGTCGCGGCGGCCGCGGATGAACTCCAGGGTCGCGGGGGAGACCTCGTCCGCGTACACCTGATCGCCGAGGAGAAGGAGCGCGTGCGGCCAACGCTCGTGCGGCTGGTCGCGCATCCGCAGGGCCATCGAATAGAGGGCATCGATCTCACGGCCGCGGTCGTCCTCGTCCTTCGTGAGCGTGTAGGGCGGCTCGTGCGGCAGCGACACGCGGCAGGAGCCGAACACGAACCGGACCGGCTCTTCCCGGTGCAGCGTGCGGATGACGCTCGCGGGGAAGTCGCTGTCCACCGGCGGCCAGCAGGGCACGCCGTTCAGCGTCACGCGGTACTCGTGGGTCGCTCCCGGGTCCAGGCCCTGGATCACCACGATCGCGTAGTGATGCCCTTCCACGGCAAAGGTGCGAATGCGTCGGCCGAGTACCTCGACCTCGCACGGGGAATCCGTCTCCAGCCAGACGGTGGCCTCGGTCTCTCCGACATAGCGAAGAACGGGTCCCAGTACCAGCTCGGCCACCGCTGTCGAGACTACTTGGGCGCCCGCGCGAAGCGGGTCCCGCGGCGGCTCTTGCTCTCCTTCTGCGCCATGAGCGCGGCGTCGGCGGCGCGCACGACCTCGACCTCGTCGGCCTCCGCCGCGAGCTCGGCCACGCCGTAGGTCACGCCCAGCCTCGGATTCTCGTCGTCTGAGGCGTTCGCTGTGCGTACCTCGGTGGCCACCCGGGCGCACACGGATTCGGCCTCATCGACCGCGGTGTCCGGGAACAGCACCGCCAGCTCGTCGCCGCCCCAGCGAAAGCAGCGGTCACCGGTGCGGACCGACCCCTTGACGGCGTCGGCGAACTTGCGCAGGTACTGGTCACCGACCACGTGTCCATGGAGGTCGTTGATGTTCTTGAAGCCGTCGAGGTCGAGCAGGGCGAGCGACAGCGGGGACCCCGCTCGCCGTGTCCGGCCGATCTCCGATCGCAGTGCCTCGTCGAAGGCCCGCCGGTTGCCGAGCCCGGTCAGGGTGTCCTCGAGCGCGAGCTGGCGCGCGCTCTGCTCGCCGGCGCGGAGGCCAAGGCGCTGCGCGCGGACGTAGGTCATCATCACGAGCACCGCGCTCCCTGCCGCCAGCGCGAGCAGCACGAGGCGGGCGACCTCGCCCAGCTCGGCCCCGTAGAGCAGCGGCACCGACGCGGCCATCGCGACGACGACCATGAGCACGATCGACCGCCGGGGTGGGTGCAGTCCGACCCCGGAACAGACCCAGAGCACGAGCAGGCCGCTGTAGGTTACGCGGCCTTGACCGGCGAGCCAGTCGAGCAGGGCCACCTGGGCCACACCCCCGTAGGTCACCGCGAGCAGCCGGTTGAAGCTGACCGCGCGTCGGGTGTCGAGCAACCACCACACGCCGAATGCGCCGCCGGCGACGACAAGCGCGGCCACGGCCCATCCCGCGGAGCCGAGGTTCGCGGTGGGCGGCCAGAACGGCAGGAAGACGGCAGTCAGAACAGAGCTGAGGATCCACAGCAGCGCGATCATCCGCCGCGCGTTGTCCAGATCCGCGCCGGCATAGGGATCCCCGCCGCGCACGAAGAAACGCTTCAGTCCGCGGGTAGGCGTCCCGGACACAGTCTCCCCTGTCATAGCCCTGCTATCGGCAACTTGCCGCTTCATTGTAAGCCGGAACTTGTGCGCGCAGGCACAAATAGCATGCAGGGCTACCAATCGACGCTTCGGGTTCCCCCACCCGCTGGCCCACGGCCTCCACGCAGGGAGGCCGTGGGTAATCCCCGACCGACTCCTTCACAGGAGTCCGAAAACCGAGTCAATCAAGGACGCAGGGGTGAACGCTTGGTGGGCCAAGCGGAACAAATCCGCGCGCCGAAGGCCTCGGACGAGGCGCCGAGTGACGACGGTTTGCAGGGCTCCTACTTGACGAAGCCGCTTTCCTTCAAGTAGTCGGCAGCAACCTTCGCCGGCTCCTGCTTGTCGAGGTCCACGCGGGAGTTCAGCTCCTGCATGACCTCCTCGGTGAGCGGCTCCTGCACGCGCTCGAGCACCTCCTGGCCCTCGGGCCCGATCTCCTTCAGCTTTTCGTTCTTGATCCCGAACGAGATGTTGTAGGGCGGGAACAGGTCCTTGTCGTCCTCGATGATCGTGTACTTGTCGAGGGTCAGCTCCCCGTCGGTCGAGAACACGAAGCCGAGGTCGGTCTGATCGTTGTTGAGCGGCTCGTACTTCGACTCGGTGGACACGAACTTCAGCTTGAGCCCGTAGGTGTCCTGCAGCCCGAGCAGGCAGTCCGTGCGCTGGCGGCACTCGGGGAAGCCCGTGATCCTCAGCGTCTTGCCGACGTCAGCGAGCTCCGACAGCTTGGTCGCCCCTCCCAGCAGGCTCTCCTGCTTCTCCTTGGTGGTTGCGATCCGGAAGGTGTTCTCGAACTCCGTCCGGGGAAGGGCGGTGATGCCCTCCTTCTCGTAGTTCGTCTTCGTCAGCTCGTAGGCCTCGTCGGGATCCTTTGGCACCGCGTCGGTCTTGACGTCGAAGAAGGACGTCAGCGACGTGCCCGTGTACTCGGGATAGCCGTCGATCTGTCCCGACTTGAGGGCCTTGAAGGCGATCTGCTCGGACCCGAGGTTCAGCTCCTTCTTGACCTTGAAGCCGGCGGCCTCGAGGGCCTGGGCGTAGATCTCGCCGAGCACGAACTGCTCGGTGAAGTTCTTCGAGCCGACCGTGAACGTCTTGCCCTCGGCCTCGGGGATCTTCTCGATCGCCTCGGCCGAGGTCTCGCCGCCACCGCCCGACGGAGCGGGGCCGCTCTCCTCGTCGTCGCCGCAGGCGGCCACGGCGAGCGCCATGATGAAGGCGGCCAGGGCCGCCACGATAAGTCGCATTGCCTTGCTCATGTCTGTACGGAGCTCCTTCTGTGTAGGGGAATGGAGAAGCGTTTCCCGGGCGGTGTCGCCGACTGCGACAGCTTGAGGCCCTTGGGCGTGACGGCACGCTGCAGGGCGCCGAGCCCGACGTCGGCGGCCAGAGTGATCAGTGCCACCACGATGGCCGCGCCGATCTGCCCGGCGGTGCCGTAGGTCTGGGGGGTGACGATCGGCTCGCCGAGCGTCTGCACGTTGGCGAGCGGGGCGATGGTCGCGGTGGCCACGACGTTCACGGTGGAGGTCCGGATGCCGCCGAAGACGATGGGGAGGGCGAGCGGCAGGCGCACCCTGCTCACGATCTGCATTCCGCTCATGCCCATCCCGCGGGCCGCGTCGACGGAGTCGGCGTTCACCTGGCGCACGCCGACGTAGGTGTTCGTGAGGATCGGGGGGATGGCAAGGAGCACCAGCACGGCGCACACGTTCGCGAAGCCGATCCCGAGGAAGGCGATGAAGAACGCGAGCAGCGCGAGGCTCGGTATCGCGCGCCCGATGTTGGAGGTACTGATGGCCAGGAACTCGCCCTTGCCGATGTGACCCAGGTACAGCCCCAGCGGGACCGCGATCGCGGCGGCGATCAGCACCGCCACCCCGGAGAGGAGAAGATGGGTGGCGGTCAGGTCGGCGATCTCGGCGAGGCCGCCGATCCTCACGTCGCCGCCGACCGAGTCGCGCTCCTCGAAGATGAAGCGGAAGGCGTCGCCGAAGTCGCCCAGGAACGCGAGGATCATGCCGCGGCGCGCCTCCACGGCGTCACGAGACGCTGGACCAGCAGGATGAGCAGATCGAACACGGCGGCCAGCAGCACCGCCAGCCCTCCGGCGACGGCCACGTTCGAGCGGAACTCGCGCTGCGCGCCGCTGCTGAAGAACTGCCCGAGCCCGTCACCCCCGGCGAAGAAGGCGAGCGTCGCCAGGCCGATGGTCGTGGTCGTTGCGATCCGCAGGCCGGCCATGATCTCCGGAATCGCCAGTGGCAGCTCGACGCGGAAGAGGAGTTGCCGCTCGGTGAGCCCCATCCCCCGAGCCGCGTCCTTCGTCTCCTCGGGCACGTTGTCGAGGCCCGTCGCGACGTTGCGGAAGATGATCAGCAGCGTGTAGGCCACGAGCGCCACCACCGCGGTCAGGTTGCCGCGCCCGGTTATCGGCTGCAGCAGGAAGAAGGCGGCCAGGCTGGGCACCGTGTAGAGGACGCCCGTGATTCCCGTGATCGGGCCGGTGAGCCAGCGGCGACGGTGGGCGAGCAGGGCCAGCGCGGTGGCGATCGTGAACCCGATCCCCACCGAGATCACCGTCAGGAAGATGTGATCTACGAGCGGGCCCAGATAGCGATCGAAGTTGTCGGCGATCCAGTCGGGGCAGAACCCGTTGTTCGACACGCATGTGCCGCCCGTCCGCTTTGTGAGCTGAACCTGGGCGAGTACGCCGTTCATTCGCTCGGTGACAGCAGCTCGGCCCCGGTGCGTGCCTCGGTCACGGGAGCATGCAGCGTGTGCGCGAGCACCTCCATTGACAGGATCCCCGCCACGCGCCCGGTCTCGTCGACGACCGGGCCGTACTGGGTGTCCTTCTCGAGCAGATCGGCAAGGGCGTCGCGGAGGACGTCGTCCAGCTCGACCATCGGCTCGGCACTGGACCGCAGCTCGGGGCGCACCCGCTCTCCGGCTAGGCCGCGCTCGCTGAGCCAGCCGAGCGGGCGGTCGGCGTCGTCCACCAGCAGCGGGATGTTCAGGTCGGCGTCCTCGATCTTCTTGCGTACGTCAGCCACCGCCTCACCCGCGCGCACGGTCGCCGCCTTCCACAGGTCGATGTCGCGCACGCGCTGCAGAGCGAGCCGCTTGAGGGCGCGGTCGGAGCCGACGAAGTCCTCCACGAACTCGTCCGCGGGGTACATGAGCAGCTCGGCCGGGGGCGCGTACTGAGCGAGTATCCCGCCCTTCTTGAGCACCGCGATGCGATCGCCGATCTTGATCGCCTCGTCGATGTCGTGGGTCACGAAGACGATTGTCTTCTGGATCTCGGCCTGCAGCCTGAGGAACTCGTTCTGCAGGCGCTCGCGGTTGATCGGGTCGATCGCTCCGAAGGGCTCATCCATGAGCATCAGCGGCGGGTCCGCGGCCAGGGCTCGGGCCACGCCCACGCGCTGGCGCTGGCCGCCCGATAGCTGGCCCGGGTAGCGGTCACGCGTGTCGGCCGGATCGAGCGACACCAGCTCGAGCAGCTCGTCGATCCGGGCCCGGATGCGCTCCTTGTCCCAACCCAGCAGCCGGGGAACGGTTCCGATGTTGTTGCCGATCGTGAGGTGCGGGAAGAGGCCTATCTGCTGGATCGCGTACCCGATCTGGCGCCGCAGCTCGGCCGGAGTGCGCTCGTTGACGCTCTGGCCGTCGATGAGGATGTCGCCTTCGGTGATGTCGATCATGCGGTTGACCATGCGCATCGCCGTGGTCTTGCCGCAGCCCGACGGGCCGACGAGCACGCAGATCTCGCCCTTCGGAACCTCGAGCGAGAGGTCGTTCACCGCGGGCTCGCCCTGCCCGGGGTAGCGCTTGATCACGTGGCGGAACTCGAGGCCGGCGGCGGCACTCGGACCGGCGGGTGGCCCCGAGAGATGGGCTGGGTTCGTGGTAGCCAAGAGAGATGTCCTGGGGACCGAGCGCGCTGATGTTAACCGGATGGTCACTCGAACGGCGTCGCGAGCCGGTCCTGCGGCCTCGAACACCGACCTATGCTCCCGGCGAGCCGGCAGCAGCACCGGCGACCACGATCGGGAGGATCATGAAGCTCTACGTCTGCTGGGGCACCTTCACCACGACCCCGCGCCCCGGGGGGCACCCGTGCGGCAACGCGCACCGCGCCCTCACCGAGGCCGGCCATCGACCGGAGGTCGTCAAGTCCTACGGCCTGGCTCCGCTGCCCGACGGAGTCTTCAATCGAACCCGGGGGCGGCAGGAGGCAAAGCGCCTCACCGGGAGCAGCCAGGTTCCGGTGCTGGTGACCGACGACGGCGAGGTGATCGCCGACTCGGCGGCCATCGTCGAATGGGCGCGATCGCATCCGGCGGCCGCAGCGCCTGCCGCCTAGCCTGGATCCACCGGAACTGAGCCGCCGTCCGGATCGGTGGATCCAGGCTTAGGCAAGGCCTGCCCGGCTCAGGCCGCCGCCGCCTCGCCCCGATCCTCGGAGCGCCGGCGCTTGGCCGCGGCCAAGCGGCGCGCAGGCTCGACCGAGGCCCGGGTCGCAGGCCGGCGCTCGACGTCACGCTCGCGATAGGACTCAAGTGCGTCGGCCACCGCCCGATACGCGCGCGAGTTGACACCCATGCCGCAGTGGCTGGCCGCCACCTCCAGGTGCTCGGCGTCGGGATCGAGGCACGAGCGCCAGTCGACGATGCCGTCGTTCCGGGAGTAGATGGACAGGTAGCCCACGCCGGCCGGGAACGGCGACACGAGCTCCTCCGCGAAGCTCCGGCAGCAGCCGCCGCTCAGGCAGGAGTGCCGGAGGAGGCCCGGCGTGCCGAGCGAGCCGAGCACGCCCACGGCGAAGACCTGCACGCGCACCAGGGGATGGATCGAGGACGGGCTGTAGGTGGGTGTCCCCAGCGTGACGATCCCGGACACGAGCTCCGGGCGCCTGACCGCCAGCGCCTTCGCGAACTGGCCACCGCGACTCTGGCCCACGACGGCCACCCGGCGGCCATGCCGCTCGGCCATGGCTTCGAGCCGCTCCTCGAGGCAGTCGACGGCGGCCCCGGAGCAGTTCACGTTCAAGCGGATGCCGGCCTTGCTCGTGTGGTGGCCGGTGCGCCTGAGCCAGCGGGTCATCAGGGCGAGCGAGTTGTCGCCGGCGAGAAAGCCCGGGAGCAACATGACGGGCTGGCCGCCGGCGTCCGGCACGCCCTCGCCCCTGAACACCGGGCTGCGCAGTAGCGAGGCGGCTTCGAGGCCGACGCGGCTCTCGCGCCAGATCGGGGGGAGGGGGGGTAGGTGGGGGGTTCTCATCGTTCTACGGCCGCGTCCGGTCGGCCGGTGGGCGGGGGGTATATCAGGACCCACGGACCTCATGAACCGGTTGGGTCCGCCGGCCGCAGTCTGCTAATCGCGCGCCCGCGGTTGGCGCGGCGAGCCCACTACGATGCCGCGATGCGTGCCGTCATCGTCCGCGACGGGGACCTCGTCGTGGAGGAGAGGGCCGACCCCGAGCCCGGCGCCTCAGAGGTCGCGGTCCGGGTGCGGGCGGCCGGTCTTAACGGCGCCGACATGCTGCAGCGCCGAGGCCGCTACCCGGCTCCGCAGGGGTCGCCGCCGGACATCCCCGGCCTCGAGCTGGCCGGCACGGTTGCGGCGCTCGGATCCGGAGCGACCCGGTTTGCCGAGGGCGAGCGCGTGATGGCCGTGGTGGGCGGAGGGGGCCAGGCCGAGGTGGCCGTCGTGCACGAGCGCGCCGTGATGCCGGTGCCGGAGGCCCTCGGGTGGCCCGAGGCCGGCGGCGCGCCGGAGGTCTTCACAACGGCTCACGACGCGTTGTTCAGTCAGGCCGGGCTCCAGCCTGGCGAGCGCCTGCTCGTGCACGGCGCGGCCGGAGGGGTGGGCACGGCCGCGGTGCAACTCGGGCGCGCCACGGGCGCGCGGGTGACGGCGACGGTGCGGAACGCAGAGCTGCGCGACGGCGTGGCGGACCTCGGCGCCGCGGCGATCGCACCCGAGGGCTTCGAGGAGCACGGCCCCTTCGACGTGATCCTCGAGCTGGTGGGCGGCCCGAACATGCCCGCGAACGTCAGTGCGCTCGAGACCCGGGGGCGGATCGTGGTGATCGGGGTGGGCGCCGGCCCCAAGACCGAGCTCAACCTGCTGGCGCTGATGGGCAAGCGCGGTCGGATCTCGGCCTCGACCCTGCGCGCCCGCCCGCTCGAGGAGAAGGCCGACGCCATGCGGCGCGTGGAGCGCCACGTGCTGCCGCTGATCGAGAGCGGCGCCGTGACGGTCCCGGTCGCGGCGAGCTACCCGCTGGAGGCGGTCGCGGAGGCCTACGAGCGCTTCGAGGCCGGCGGCAAGCTGGGCAAGGTCGTGCTGACCATGGGCGCCTGACCCTGAGCCAGAGCGCACAAGCGGCAAGAGCCCTCGGCGGAAGAGCGCAGAGGCTCGATTAGGGTGCGAAAAGCAAGCTGAGGGAGGACGCAGGGGCGAAGGCTTGCACCCGCAAGCCGAGCCCCGAGGACGATGCTCAGCGCCGCTTTGCAGCCCCCCTAATCGAGCCTCTCGATGATCATGGCCATGCCCTGCCCCCCGGCCGCGCACATCGTCTCGAGGCCGACCTGCTTGTCGCTCGTCTCCAGGCCGTTCAGCAGCGTGGTCATGATGCGCGCGCCGGTCATGCCGAACGGGTGGCCGAGGGCGATGGCCCCGCCGTGCGGGTTGAGCTTGTCCATGTCGATGCCGACCTCGTCGGCGATCGGCAGGACCTGCGCGGCGAAGGCCTCGTTGAGCTCGACGATGTCGATGTCGCCGATGGTCATGCCCGCGCGGTCCAGCACGCGCCGGATGGCCTCGATCGGGGCCACCCCCATGAGCTCCGGCTCGAGGCCGCTCGTGGCCGAGGCCACGATTCGCGCGCGCGGCTTCAGTCCAAGCTCCCGAGCCCGCTCTTCGGACATCACGAGCACGGCCGCCGCGCCGTCGTTCAGCGGACACGAGTTGCCGGCGGTCACCGTCCCGTCCTCCTTGAAGACGGGCTTGAGCTGGCCTAGCTTCTCGACCGTGGTGCCCGGGCGCGGGCCGTCGTCCTTGTCGACGCTGCCCTCGGGCGTCTCGACGGGCACTATCTCGCGGTCGAAGAACCCGTCGTCGCGGGCCTGCACGGCCCGATCCTGCGAGCGCTTGGCGTAGGCGTCCATGTCCTCGCGGCTGACGCCGTACTTGACGGCCACGTTCTCGGCGGTCAGGCCCATGGGGATGTAGGCGTTGGTGCGCCCGTCCTCGCCGCCCACCTTCTCGTTCTGGGTCTCCGGAAGCACGGTCTCGCTGTTCGGCCCGACGCGGGTCACGGACTCGACGCCGGCGGCGATGAACGTATCGCCCTCGCCGACCTTCACTCCGTGGAAGGCGATGCGGATGGCCTGCAGGCTCGAGGCGCAGTAGCGGTGCACGGTGGTGCCCGAGACACTGTCGGGAACCCGCGACAGCAGTCCGACGATGCGGCCGATGTTGTAGGCCTGCTCGCCCTGGGGCAGCCCGCAACCACAGATCAGGTCCTCGATCGTCGCCGGGTCGACCTCCGGGTTGCGGTCGAGCAGGGCGTCCACCACGTGGGCTGCCAGGTCGTCCGGGCGGATCTGGGTCAGCGAGCCCTTGAAGGCTCTACCGATCGGGGAGCGGACGGCGTCGACGATCACGGCTTCGGGCATGGCTCATTCTCCTTTGGCGGCTACGATCCGGTGCGCCGGCCGAGACGGTTGGCGCGCGGCCCGATGCTACGGGTCCCACGCCACCGGGGCACGTCAGGGCCGCTAGCTAACCCTCTAGTCGAGACTAAGACTTATCCTGATTCGACATTTTTCGGCGCCGATTTGGCCGTTTTCTTGCGTCCGGCGCTTGGGGAAACGGCCCGAGCGACCGAAAGGGGGGGAAGCGATGAAGCACCGCCCCCTCGTCATCACCCTCGTATGCGCGGCCATCATGCTGGCCTCGGCGGTCAGCCTGACCCTGCCCGCAGCCGCCGAGGTCCGCCACTTCACGGTGCGCCTCGCGGACGGTTCGGTGGTGACCCTCAGCATCGACGTGCCGCCCGGTACGCCGATCGACCAGATCGACCTCCCCGGTGTGCCGCTGCTCGAGGGCGGCCAGCCGATCGGCGACGGCGCGCCCGTCCAGCCGGTCGAGGGTGCCGCCGACCCCGCGGCCGTGCCGCCCACCGAGGTGGGCAGCGATGCTGCCGCTCCCGTCGTGCCCCCGGTCGAGGAGCCCGCCGAAGTCCCCTCCGAGCAGACGCCCGACGCCGACCGCGGCGACGGGCAGGCCGGCAGCGGCGACCGCCGGCCGGCGAAGCGCAACCATCGCCGCCGCCGCGCCGACAAGCCTCGAGACAAGGTCGAGCCTCGCAAGCACCGCCCCACGAATCGCGAACGACCGGCCCCGGCCCCCAAGCCGGTGATGCGCCAGCCCGACGGCGCGCCCGCCCCGCGCAACCCGACCTACTTCGACGCCCTGCCCGGTCCCTCGCGGGCCACGGGCGTCCCCAACTTCGTCATCCGCAAGTTCCGCGTGCCGCTCTTCCTGCTGCCGATCTACCAGGCCGCCGGGATCCAGTACGGCGTGCGTTGGGAGGTGCTCGCGGCGATCAACGAGATCGAGACCGACTACG
>JAABUS010000815.1_pt1 | contig 74408 bp, 27 predicted proteins | sample 5560161 | NCBI WGS metagenome assembly JAABUS01 (sample SAMN10711885, study PRJNA513376) | rock metagenome | isolation source: Antarctica rocks | place: Antarctica: Victoria Land, Trio Nunatak nord | collected 2016-01-04
TTTGTTTAATATTATACAAAAATTATTGAAATATTAATAGAGTTATTGAAAGATAATAAACAAGAAAAACAAAATAAGTCTTTTATATTTAACAAGAATATTATAATAGTATTTAAGAAAGTTATTATTATCTTTATACAAATATCTATATTAATATATTTTAATCTTAAGAATTATATTTAAGTTAAAATAAATATCTTAAAATTTGTTATTCTTATTATTTTTTCTTAATTAATATATTTTGTAAGCGAAACTAGATAGACAATATAATATTTAATTGCATTCTATTTAAGAAAAATAATTTTCGCAAAAATATAATATAAAACTTATAATTAAAAGTTGTTTGCAATTATGTTACAAGCTTACTTAAACTATATTAGTAATTTAGATTCTATATCTTTAAGACAAATCTATAATTATATTCGATATATTCGAGGAACAAACATCTTAAATATAATATTTAATATATTTAATAAACAAATATTGCAAATAACTATACTTGCTATATTTAACAAACAAGCAAAACAAACATTTAGTATTCTCTTAGTATATAGAAATTACAATATAACTCTTTTATAGATTGTATTTAATTTATCTTAAATTTTAATTTATTATTATAATTGTTTCAAAGTTGTAAATTCTTATTATTAGATAATTGCTTATATTGTCTAAAGATATCTACAAATCTTTTCGATATAATAATTTTTTTTATTATTTTTGTACAAAGTATTAGCGTAATACTTTAAATACTTTAAGAATATTTATATTAAATTAATATACTTTTATCTTTAGTATTAGCTTATTAGTATTGTATTAATAATTAATTATAAAAGATAATAAAATTAAAATTAACAAACTTAATATCTACTATAAAGATTGTATTAATCTAGAGAACTAACTTATATAAGTAAATATCTATTTTATTTTTTATTTTATTTTAGCAAACTAAAAGATTGTTTTTATATTAATATTTTTTAAAGAAAGAATACAATATTAGTTTGAATTAAATTTATAAAAGTATTTAGAAAACAATAGCAAAAAACTTTATATAATATTTATAAACTTTAATAACTTTAAAAAAGAGTTTCGATTTTTTTTTCAAAATATTTAACAAAAAAGAAATTGTAAAAAGAATAGTTTAGTATTTAATTTAACAAATCTTTGCAACAAACTATATAATTAGATTTTAAAAATATACTAATCTAATTAAATAAAATATTATTGTATTTATAATAACATTTTAACAAAATTTAAAAAACAATCTAAAAAACAAAATTATATATAATAAAAGAATTCTTAACAATATATTTAATTTTTTTGAAGTAACTATCGATTTCGACAACAAACTATATAAAAGAACTACAAAAAAAACAAAAATCTTCTTTGAACTAGCAATTAAATATTAGTAGAAAGAATTTTATTTTAATTAAAAGTATAGTAATCTTAATTATTGTAAGATAGAGCTTGTTTACTATACAAAGAGTAAGAGAATATTAATAAGCTTTGTTTTGTGTTCTTTATAGTTAATAAAACTAAGCACTTAGACTTTTATAAATTAGATAGAATATATTATTCTAATTTCATTTTACTTTATTTTAGTGTAATTATTATAAATTTTGTTACTCTAGATATTACGAGCTCAAAGATAGATTAATACAAAAAAAAAAGTTAATATTAATTAATTATAAGAATGTAGTTGTTGTAGTATATTGTACAAATTTATAGAAATTAATTTTTTTTATATTTGCGTTCAAGTTAAAGCAAGCATTAAAAAAGCTTCTAAGACTTAATATTTTTGCTTTTTTCTATTTTTCGATCTTTAAGTTAATAGTATTTGTTGTCTTAAATTTAATATCTAAACAATACAATTAATAATTTAGATTATATAATAAATAGATTAGATAATTGTTTAATAAATTATTTTTTCTTATTTTAAGTTCTTAAGAAGAAGTATAATAATAATAATAATATCTTAATTGCTAAACTCTACTACAATATTATTCAAATTAGTATTACTTATAGCAATTTGTTACGAGTCGCGTACTTAGTTCTACTAACTACGACGCAAAGCTCTTCACAGTATGCAGGGCACAATCTGCCAAGAAAGTATCATGTGACTAGATCAATAAATTAGTGAAATCAACGACATCGATTCATTAAGATCATTGATTTAAGAAATCAATAAATCATTGAGATCAAAAGCATTGATTCATCGATTTAATTGATTCATCATGTATATAATTTCTAAACGCGATACTCTTATAAATTGTGTTTAACTTATCATAGATTTTTACTTATTGTTACTTTGATTTATCGAATCTCTCTTAAGATTTATTAAACATAAAAATTGTCTATAGTTGCAATTTTTGTTATCAAGTGATTGCTTGCATTGTCTAAAGACGTTTACAAATCTCTTCAATAGCACAACTTATTTTAATATTTTCGAAAAAAGTACTAGCGTAACACTTTAAACACTTTAAGAATGTTTATATTAAATTAATGCGTCTCTATTCTAAGCATTAGCTCATTAGTATCACATCGATCATCAATCATAAAAAACGACAAAATTAAAATCAATAAACTCAATATCTATTATGAAGATCGTATCGACCTAAAGAATTAACTTATGCAAGTGAATATCTATTTTATCTTCTATTTTGTTCTAGCGAATTAAAAGACGATTTTCGCATTAACATTTTTTAAAAAAAGAGTTTAACATTGACTCAAACTAAACTTACGAAAGTACTTAGAGAACAATAGCGAAAATTCTCGTACAATGTTTACAAATTTCAATAACTTTAAAAAAGAACTTCAAAGAATCTTTAAAACATTTAACGAAAAACAAATCGCAAAAAAAGTAATTTAGCATCTAATTTAACGAATTTTTGCAACAAACTACGCAATTAGATTTCAAAAATATGTTAATTTAATTAAGTGAAACGATGTCGCACTTATAACAATGTTTCGACAAAATTTTAAGAACAATTTAAAGAACAAAATTATACGTGATGAGAAAATTCTTAACGACATATTTAATCTCATCGAAGTAGTTATCGATTTTAACGACAAGTTATACGAAAAAGTTATAAAAAAAAGATACGATTAATTTTGAAAAAAAATAGAAATCTTTTTTGAACTAGCGATCAAATATTAATAAAGAGAATCTCGTTTTAATTAAAAGTATAATAATCTTAATTATTGTAAACTTGCATCTATAAAATTGAATTTTACTTAACAACGTAAAAAATTTTTTTTTAGAAAAAAGCAAAATAACAAATCCTAAAAAACGTATTATTTATGTGATAAATCGAATCACTTCGCAAGAGATTATCGATCACGAAACTTAATGAATCGTCAACAAATTAATGCTATGTTAAAAGAGATACTTAATAGCTAGGACGACATTAGGAAGCAAATCGACACAAAGGCGAACACTTCTAAAATTAGATCAAACGACGACTACTATCTAGTAGAAAACCCAAATTAGTTATAGAAAGTTCTAGATAAAACATCATTAGACAAGGCATTCGCATTTACGCAAAAAGTTAACTAAATACTTAATGAGACTATAAGAGCGAAACGATTAAAAACGTTATACTCTTATTTAACAACAAACTTAAACGACGAATATAACTAAAAAAAATTTCACGAATATCTAAACGACATCACGAAACATCTCGAGACTTTAGCTAGTTTATCGAAAAAACAATAAATAAATCAAATCGTAAATAAATGCGAAAAAGCGTTAAAAAGCGACGTCACTATAAAAAGAGAAATTCTTGATGAAATCGAACAACAACTAAGCAATGTAAATTTATTTCAAAAAAAAATAAAGAAAGCAAAGAAATATGCGACATTTAGTTAAACAAAATGTTATAACAACTTATGTTAAACTCACTTAGAAGACAAAGAAAAAGCTAATTAATTCTCTAAAAAGTTAAAATTATTAATTTAGCATAGAAAGAAAGTTTAGCGCAAATAGACGTTCGAAACAAAAGTCGCAACACAAGAACAAGAAAAAGTTCAAATTTTTTAGTAAAGAACATATTAAAGAAATGCAATATGTTAGCTTAACAATAGCAACTAAACTTAATAGCATATGTACAATGTTTTATCACATTAATTAAGATCAATAATTGTCGACTTATCGCAATGATTAATTTTGATACAACAAATAATTTTATAATTAAAACTTTTATTAAGAGAGAAGAGTACTCTACTTAAAAGAAGTCTAACGCATACAATCTAGTAATTGTAGATAAAAACTTATTACTTAACAAAAATGAAAAAGTAAATAAAGAAACGAAATTACTATTAATAGTTATTTAGTAATATCACGAGAAACTAATCTTTAATATAATGAAAATAGTTACTCATAATATCGTTTTAGAAATGCTTTGATTAAAGCAACATAATCTAAAAGTTGACTAAAATACACAAGTACTTAGATTCGCACAATGTGATCACATAATTTACATCTAATCTACGCATTAATAGCGTTTAATAATAGATAAAAAAACGAGTTAAAAATCGATCGCAAGTAGCGAACTTACATTTTTGAAAAAAGAACAATTTAATAAAGTTTAATTCGATAAACATTAATAAAGATTAATTAAGTTATAAGATTAAAGTAAATAAAGAAAATTACGAATCTTTTAAAAGTCTTAAACTATTTGATACAACGAAGAAATCGCTAAAGTACGTATCATAAATATACAACAATTAAGAGCATCTATTTCAAAAAAAGAAAACAACAAAGATTTTTTTTAAACATTAATTGTGAAATTACGAAATTAGATTTAAACTAGGCAAGCAACTTACGTTTAAACTTATATATGCTTTATTTAAGAAAAAGCTTAAAGTACTTCGCGAATATCTAGCAAAAAACGAAAAAAAAATTTATTAAAAAATTCCAATTATAAACAAAATACTTGATTCTCTTTGTATTAAAGAAGAATGAAACTCTTCGTTTATGTGTTAATTACTAGAAGCTAAATAATATTACGATTAAGAATCAATATTCATTATCTAATATTAACGAACTTTAGAATTAACTATTCGAAGCGAAATACTTTATTAAATTAAACTTACGAGAAACGTACAACTAAATTAGAATAAAAACAAAAAAAGAATAAAAAATAGCTTTTCGCATACGATATAAATTATATAAATACATAGTAATGTTGTTCGAACTCATAAACGTCTTAACAACGTGTTAAGAAATAATTAATGATACATTACGACAATATTTGAATCGATTTGTCATAACTATTACGCTACTACTTCCTAAGAGATCTTAGAGATACTAGAGAGAATTGTATTGTTGAAAAGATTTGTAGACGTCTTTAGACAATGTAAGCAATCATTTGATAACAAGGATTGCAACTAGATGTAGCAATAACAATAAATAAAAATTTATTTTAAGTTAAATACGATTTATAAGAGAGTCGTATCTAGGGAATCTATATACTAAAGAAGATTCTTCTTGTTCGCTATGTTCGCTATCGAGCATGTCAAGCTTTGTTCGCTTTGTTCGCTATCGAACATGTTGAACTCGCTCATTAGCGTATCGAACAATGTTCGTTTGTCAAGTCGTCGAACATGCAAGTAATTGTACTATATATTACAAACTACTCTATAGAGTATATACTAACTATAACGAGCTAAAATCGTAACATTATTTCTTTTCTTCAAATCTTTTCGTTCTAAAAAGCGAATGCTTACATGTTATGTCTTTTTATCAAAATCGTATTTGTTTTGCTTTCAAAATAGATCGCTACGAAACACTTGTTAATTTTGCTTATAAACGTTGTTGCTATATTAGTAAGCCTTGCATTGTTATAAAAGATTTGTCATCTTATTTAAAATGTTCGAAATGTGTTCGCGCGAACAAATCGTGTGTAAATATGTCGTGAGTTTTCTTAAATTATACTAGAGAAGATCTATTCTCTAAAGTGATAAAAGATGAGATCGTATTAACAATCATAATTACGCGATTACTTCGTAATAAAAAGATGCTAAAGGAAATCGATGCAAAGACGAAGCGAAAAACACAATGTCTATTATCTAGTATAAAGAAGTCGAATGCCATTGAGTCGTTAAGTTGTCTTGCTACGAATGCTTTAATTAGAACATCTTTTGTCATTTAATTTTCTCTTGCTATGCTAGATGATCTTTCGAACGTTGATGAAATTTCTAGATAAGGGCATGATAGTTGTTGAGATTACTAGTTGATTCTCACGTGTTTTTCGTCGTAAAGTACTTTTTTCACTTTATAAAATATTGTTGATCTTGTTGTTCTAGAATTTTCTCAACCTTAAATTGGTTTTCTTTCTATAATTTATAATGAAATGTTTTCTATATAGGCGTACTTGAGTCGACTAATTTCAACAATAAGATATAAAATATTAGAAATATTTTGACGTTCTTAAATAAGTCGAATTCGTAATTAATTGATCTCTTAGTCTTCTTAACGAAAAACAATTCGACTTTAACATGATTTAATTTCTTGCTTAACTTTCTTGTTTTAAGATTTTTTGTAAAAAGATATATTTTATCTCTCTCTTTTAGCTAAAATGTCATTTTTCGTTTTCTATTTTAATACTTGATCGACTTTTTTTGCATTCTTAAGATGTTGTCGTATATCTTTTTTAATGTCGCTATTCTTTCGATAACTAATTGCGTAGACAAGTGCGTACGCTCTTTCTTAAAGAGATTTAATTTCTTGTCATAATTGACGAAGAATAAAGTTATCTTAATAATATTCGAAATTTTAGCATTAAGTGTTAATTATGTTATAGATAAAAGTAATATTCAATTATTGTGAGTATTGCTAATGTAGTGTCTCAAATATTGTTTAAGACTTTAGTTCGTTCTTTCTATTTAGTTATTCGTGATCAAGTAATAGACAATGAACATTTGAAGTCTTGTATCTAACATTAGGAGAAGCGTCTTTTAATAATTAGACGTGAAGAGCTTGTCTTTGTCACTAGTTAGTCTCTTAGATATATTATGATATCGTATAAGTCGATTCAATATAATGTATTCTAGTTGTTCTACGATGAACTTCTCTTTACATGCGATAATATATGAGTACTTAATAAGCTTATTAATCATTATTAGTATTAAATTATATTTGTCTCCAATTGCTAGATTCGTCGACTTCGACAACTTAATAATAAAGTTTATCGTAACTTTATTTTATGACGATTCAAGTAATTTCTAATATTGAATTTCGTTATAGTTCGCATGTGTATCATGTTTGTTCTACTAATAATTAAGACATCGTTTAATATATGTCTCGACAACTTGTCTCATTTGTGAAAACTAACAATGCTAGCGTAAAAGCTAAAGAGTTTTAGTTACTTTTAAATGTTCTTGCAATGATTTGTCATAATGCTCTTTTATACATTCGTCGATTTTGTTAATAAATATTTGGAGTTTTTCTTTCTTTATTAGAAATTCTTTTGTATTGTCTCGAAGTATTCGTAATGTAACATTTAGCTCGTACTTGTTTATCAATAATGATTCATTTTGATTGATCTTAAATATGTTGTGATTAAACGATTTTTTCGTTTTTATATAATTATTTCTTCTATTAAGTGCGTCTACTTTATCGTTATTTTTGCCTAAAATATATTGTATTTTAAACTTGTATTGTTTAAGTCTTTCTAATTATCGCATTTGCCTTCTATTAAGCTATTTAATAGTAGTAAAATGCACAAAATTCTTATGATCTATAAGAATCGTAAATTCAAGTAATTCTTTTATGTATACTTTTCATGATTTCAAGAAAACTACTATAGCGAGTAGTTTCTTATTGTAGACATTATAGTTTTGTTTAATTAACGAGAGTTTTTTCGAAAGATATATTATTAAGTGTTACATGTCTTCATGTGTCTAATTGAAGCATACATCGATAACTAGATTTAATGCGTCGATTTCAATTTTGCTTAACAATCGCAAATTGTACATCTTTAATATTAGTTTCTTCAAGCATTTTAACTTAAGATTTTAGAATAATTTCTCTTCTACAAGTTTTTATAATTATGACGTATTCTTCTTCGTAAAATTCGTTAATAATATCGCATTTATTAAGTAGTTTTTAATAAACTTCTTGTTATAATTTATAAAATCTAGAAAGAATTGTATTTTCTTAATATTTATTGATGATTTTTATTCTTTAATTGCTCGTAGCTTTTTAAGATTCATGCGTACTTCGTATCGTTTAACGACAAATTTAAGAAAATTAACTTTCTTTCGATGAAATTCGCATTTCTTTAATTTAAAATATAAATTTTTTATGTTTAGACATTCTAATATTTTGAAGACATAACTAACATATTCTTTTAAGATTTTCGAATAAATCATGATGTCGTTCAAGTATGCTATGACAAATTGATTCAAATATTGTTGTAGTATATTATTGATTATTTCTTGACACGTTGTCAAGACGTTCGTGAGCTCGAACGACATTATCGTGTATTTGTATAATTTATATCGTATACGAAAAGCTATTTTTCACTCTTTCTTTATTTTTATTCTAATTTGGTTGTACGCTTCTCGTAAGTTCAATTTAATAAAATACTTCGCTTCAAATAGTCAATTCTAAAGTTCGCTAATATTGAGTAGTAAATATCGATTCTTAATCGTAATATTATTTAGCTTCTAGTAATCGACACATAGACGAAGAGTTCTATTCTTCTTTAATACAAAGAGAATTGAATATTCTATTTATAATTAAGATTTTCTAATAAATTCTTTTTTTTCGTTTTTTGTCAAGTATTCGCGAAGTACTTCGAGCTTTTTCTTGAATAGAACATATATAAGTTCAAACGTAAATTGCTTGTCTAATTTAAGTCTAATTTCGTAATTTTACGATTAATGTTTAGAGAGAATCTTTGTCGTTTTCTTTTCTTAAAATAGATGCTCTCAATTGTTATATATTTGTGATACGTGCTTTAGCGATTTCTTCGTTGTACTAAATGATTCAAAACTTTCAAAAGATTCGTAATTTTTTTCACTTACTTTAATCTTATAATTTAATTAATCTTTGCTAGTGTCTATTAAGTTAAACTTTGTTAAATCGTTTTTTTGCAAAAATGCAAATTCGTTGCTTGCAATCGATTTTTGACTTGTTCTTTCATCTATTATTAAACGTTGTTGATGCGTAGATTGAATGTGAATTACGTGATCACATCGCACAAATCTAAGTACTTGTGTATTTTAATTAACTTCTAAATTGTGTTGCTTCAATTAAGACATTTCTAAAACAATATTATAAGTAATTATTCTCACTATATTAAAGATTAGTTTCTTGTGATGTTGCTAAATAGCTATCAATAGTGACTTCGTTTCTTTATTCACTCTTTCATTCTTGTCGAATAATGAGTTTTCGTCTACAATTACTAAATTGTATGCGTTAAGCTTTTTTTAAATAAAGTATTCTTCTCTCTTAATAAAAGCTCTAGTTATAAAATTATTTATTTCACTAGAATCGATCATTGCGATGAATTAACGATTATTGATCTTAACTAATGTGATAAAACATCGTGCGTATACTATTAAGTTTAGTTGCTACTATTGGGCTAATATATTGCATTTCTTTAATAGACTTTTTATTAAAAAATTTAAACTTTTTCCTATTTTTGTGTTGCGACTTCTGCTTCAAGCGCTTATTTGCGTTAAGCTTCTTTTCTATGCTAGATTAATAACTTTGACTTTCTAAAGAATTAATTGATTTCTTCTTTGTCTTTTAAGTGAGTCTAGCATAAGTCGTTATAGCATTTTGTTCAATTAAGTGTCGCATGTTTCTTTGCTTTCTTTATCTTTTTTTGAAATAAACTTACATTGCTTAGTTGTCGTTCGATTTCATCAAAAATATCTCTTTTTATAGTGACGTCGCTTTTTAGCGCTTTCTCGCATTTATTTACGATCTAATTTATTTATTGTTTCTTCGATAAACTAGCTAAAGTCTCGAAGTGCTTCGTGATATTATCTAGACATTTGTGAAAGTCTTTCTAGTCGTATTTGTCGTCTAAGTTTGTTGCTAAATAAGAATATAACGTTTTTAATCGTTTCGCTCTTATAGTCTTATTAAGTATTTGATTAACTTCTTGCGTAAATGCGAATGTCTTGTTTGATAATATTTTATCTAGAACTTTCTATAATTAATTTAGATTTTCTATTAGATAGTAATTGTCATTCAATTCAATTTCGAGAATGTTCGTCTCTATGTCGATTTGCTTTCTAATGTCGTCCTAGTTATTAAATATCTCTCTTAACATAACATTGATTTATCGACGATTTATTAAGTTTCGTGATCGACAATCTCTTGCGAAGTGATTTAATTTGTCACATAAATAGCACGTTTTTTAAAATTTATTATCTTGCTTTTTTCTAAAGTTCTTCTCTTTACGTTGTTAAGTGAAATCTAGTTTCATAAATGCAAGCTCACGATAATCGAAATTACTATACTTTTAGTTAAAACGAAATTCTCTTTGCTAATATTTAATCGTTGATTCAAAGAAGATTTTTGCTCTTTCTCGAAATTGATCGTATCTTTTTTTCATAGCTTTTTCATATAGTTTGTCGTCGAAATCGATAACTACTTTAATGAGATCAAACATGTCGCTAAGAATTTTCTCATCACGCATAATTTCGTTCTTTAGATTGTTCTTTAAATCTTGTCGAAACATTGTTATAAGTGCGACATCGTTTCACTTAATTAAATTAATATACTTTTAAAACCTAATTGCGTAATCTATTGCAAAGATTCGTTAAATTAAATGCTAAATTACTCTTTTCGCAATTTGTTTCTCATTAGATGTTTCAAAGATTCTTCGAAGCTCTCTCTTAAAATTGTCGAAATTCGTGAACATTGCACGAGGGTTTTCGTTATAATTCTTTAAGTACTTTCGTAAGTTTAGCTTGAATTAATGTTGAACTCTCTCTTTAAGAAACGTTAATGCGAAAATCGTCTTTTAATTCGCTAGAACAAGATAAAAGATAAAATAAATATTTACTTGCATAAGCTAGTTCTTCAAGTCAATACAATCTTCATAATAGATATCAAGTTTATTGATTTTAATCTTGTCGTTTCTCATAATTAATAATTGACGTAATGCTAATAAGCTAGTGCTTGAAATAGAGACGCGTTGACCTAATATAGACATTCTTAGAATGTTTAAAGTGTTACGCTACTACTTTCTAAGAAATTTTAGAGATACTAAAGAGAGTTATATTGTTAAAAAGATTTGTAGACGTCTTCAAACAATGTAAGCAATCATTTGATAACAAAAATTACAACTAAATGTAACGATAACAATAAATAAAAATTTATCTTAAGTTAAACACGATTTATAAGAGAGTCGTATTTAGAGAATTTATATACTAAAGAAGATTCTTTTTGTTCGTTATGTTCGTTGTCGAGTATGTCGAGCTTTGTTCGCTTTGTTCGCTATCGAACATGTCGAACTTTGTTCGCTCTACTCGCTATCGAACATGTTAAGCTCGCTCACTAGCGTATCGAGCAATGCTCGCTCGCTAAGTCGTCGAACATGCAAATAATCGTACTATATGCTACAAACTACTCTATAGAATATATACTAGCTATAACGAGCTAGGGTCGTAACAATAACATACTTGAACGACATCATAATTTATTCGAAAATCTTAAAAGAGTATGTTAATTATGTCTTCAAAGTATTAAAATATCTAAACATAAAAAACTTACATTTTAAGTTAAAGAAATGCGAATTTTATCAAAAAAAAATTAATTTTCTTAAATTTGTCGTTAAACGATACGAAGTATGCATAAATCTTAAGAAGCTACAAGCAATTAAAAAATAAAAATCATTAATAAATGTTAAGAAAATACAATTCTTTTTAGATTTTATAAATTATAACAAAAAGTTCATTAAAAACTACTTAATAAACGCAATATTATTGACAAATTTTACGAAGAAAAATACGTCATAAATATAGAGACTCGCAAAAGAGAAATTATTTTAAAATCTTAAGCTAAAATGCTTAAAAAAGCTAGTATTAAAGATGTACAATTCGCAATTGTTAAACAAAATTAAAATTAACGTATTAGATTTAATTATTAATGCATGCTTCAATTAAAGACATAAAGACATGTAACACTTAATAACATATTTTTCGAGAAAACTCTTGTTAATTAAATAGAACTATAATGTTTACAATAAGAAACTACTCGCTATAATAGTTTTCTTAAAATCATAAAAAATATATATAAAAGAATTGTCAAAATTTACAATTCTTATAAATTATAAGAATCTTGTGCATTTTACTATTATAAAGTAGCTTAACAAAAGACAAATATAATGATTAAAAAAACTTAAATAATACAAGTTTAAAATATAGTATATTTTAGATAAAGATAATAATAGAGCAAACGCACTTAACAAAAAAAGTAATTATATAAAAACGAAAAAATCGTTTAATTACAACATACTTAAGATTAACGAAGACAAATTATTATTAGCAAACAAATACGAGCTAAATGCAACACTACGAATATTTCAAAATAATACGAAAGAGTTTTTAATAAAGAAAGAAAAACTTTAAATATTTATTAATAAAATCGACGAATATATAAAAGAGCATTATGATAAATCATTGCAAAAGCATTTAGAAGTGACAAAAACTCTTTAGTTTTTACGTTAACATTGTTAGTTCTTACAAATGAGACAAGTTATCGAAACATATATTAAACGATGTCTTAACTATTAACAAAACAAACATAATACGTATGCGAACTATGACGAAATTTAATATTAAGAATTACTTAAATCGTTATAAAATGAAGTTACAATAAACTTTATTATTAAGTTGTCAAAATCGACGAATTTAGCAATTGAAAACAAATATAATTTAATACTAATAATGATTAATAAGCTTATTAAGTACTTACATATTATTGCATGCAAAGAGAAGTTTATCGCAAAACAATTAAAATACATTATATTAAATCAACTTATATAATATCACAATATATTTAAGAAATTAATTAGTAATAAAGACAAGCTCTTTACGTCTAACTATTAGAAAACGCTTCTTCTAATGTTAGATACAAAACTTTAAATGTCTATTGTTTATCATTCGATTACGAATGATTAAATAAAGAGAACGAACTAGAGTCTTAAGTAGTATTTAAGGCATTATATTAACAATACTTACAATAATTAGATATCACTTCTATCTATGGCACAACTAGCACTCAATGCAAAGGTTTTAAATATCACTAAGATAACTTTATTCTTCGTTAACTATAACAAGAAATTAAATCTTTTTAAGAAAGAGCGTACGCATTTGTTTGCGCAATTAGTTATTAAAAAAGTAGCGACATTAAAAAAGATACACGATAACATCTTAAAGATGCAAGAAAGATTAATCAAATATTAAAACAAAAAACGAAAAATAACATCTCAATTAAAAGAGAGAAATAAAATATATCTTTTTACAAAAAGTTTTAAAATAAGAAAGTTAAACAAGAAATTAAATCATGTTAAAGTCGAATCGTTTCTCGTTAAAAAAGCTAAAAGATTAGTTAATTACAAACTCGACTTACTCTAAAACGTCAAAATATTTTTAATATTTTATATCTTATTGTTAAAGTTAGCAAATCTAATCACGCCTTTATAAGACATCTTTTATTTCTATTTACAAGAAGAGAAACAATTCGAGATCGAGAAAATTTTAAGACAAGAAAATCAAAAGTATTTTATCAAATAAAAAGAATACTTTATTTTCAAAAACACGTAGAAATCTTTTAAGAATCTTCGACGATGTTAAAGATTACTAAAGAAATTTCAAGAAAAAAAACGCTTTTCTAGAAATTAAAAGACAACTTTTGAAACAAATTATCACTAGAAAAAGCAACGATTATTTCTTGATTCAAATAAGAATTAACTAGATTCTCTAAAGCATTTAATTTATTTAAACTTTAAATTTCGCGACGAAGCATTTCACTATCACGCTTCTTCAAGAATTTCTTTTGTTTGCGCAATCTCTTTATATGCGCATATTGCTCACGAAGCTCTTAATAAAGCTCACTCGCACAAACGATTATTAATCGCATTTTTTCTTCTAAAACATTTTTTTATTGCTTCAAAAATCGTCATTTAACATCGAAGAAATTACGACAATCGCATTTGATCAAAAATTTTACGCATTTAACATAACGATTAAATTTTTTCTCTATTTTACAAAGAAAGTTACGACGAACACAACGAGAACATTAAGATATAATAACGTTTGTTCGAAGCAATCTTCGATAAAACTCGTAACGTTGTTGGGACTTTTTTGAATCACTAAACATAATAATAGAAAGAATGAATTATAATGTTTTTCGAGATAAAAATCTTGAAGAGAGAGATAGTGTTACGAATTGCGTACTTAATTCTACTAATTACGACGCAAAGCTCTTCACAATATGTAGAGCACAATTTGTCAAAAAAGTATCATGTGATTAAATCAATAAATTAATGAGATCAACGATATCGATTTATTAAGATCACTAATTTAGGGAATCAATGAATTATTAAAATTAAAAGCATTAATTCATCAATTTAATTAATTTATCATGTATATAACTTCTAAACGCGATACTCTTATGAATCGTGTTCAACTTATCATAGATTTTTATTTATTGTTACTCTAGTTCATCGAATCTCTCTTAAGATTCATTGAACATAAGAATTGTCTATAGTTGCAATTTTTATTATCAAGTGATTGCTTGCATTGCTTGAAGACGCCTACAAATCTCTTTAATAGCACAATCTACTCTAATATCTTCGAAGAAAGTACTAGCGTAACACAATTAAGTTCGAACAAGTTATTTTGCGAAGAAAGATATTATACTAGTACTTTTCACGAAGATATTGGAGAGAGTTATGCTATTGAAGAGATTTGTAGACATCTTTAGACAATATTAACAATTACTTAGTAACAAGAGTTTGCAACTAAGTAGTTATAATAATAAATTAAAAGTTAAAATAAATTAAATACAATTTATAAAGAAATATTATACTAGTACTTCTTACGAAGATGTTAGAGAGAATTATATTATCGAAGAGATTTGTAAATATCTTTTGACAATATAAGCAATTACTTAATAACAAGAATTTGCAATTAAGTAATTGTAACAATAAGTTAAAACTTATGATAAATTAAATACAATCTATCATAGAGTTATATTCTAGTTTCTATATACTAAGAAAATATTAATTGTTTGTCTTGTTTGCTTATTAAGTATAGCAAATATATTTGTTTGCAATATTTGTTTGTCGAATATATTAAATATTATACTTAAAATATTTGTTTTTTAAGTATATTAAATATAATAATAAATTTGTTTCAAAAATATAAAATCTAAATTACTAATATAGTTTAAGTAAGCTTGTAATACTATTTCTTTTTTTTTAATTTTTGTTTCGAAACTCAATACTTCTCTATTATATTTTTAAGAAAAATTAATATTAAAAATTCTTTTTGTTAAAAGAAAGATCTTTTCGATACTTTAGATTTAATAATTCTAGTAATATATTTTTGTTATAACTATACAATATCTAATAAGACTTGTTGTATAAATAATAATTTTAAAAAGTATATAAAATATATGCAATCTAGTTGTAATTATAATCTAGCAATTTCTTCGATTTTAATTAAACAAATTTACGAGAAACAAATACGCTTAAAGAAAGAAATGCGTAAAATGCGTATTAAGTTAAGTCGACTAAAAAAAGAACTAGATTTTCTAAAAGACAAAGAAAAAGAAATAATTATAATAAAGTAAAAAGATATTAACAATTTAAAGATAAATAAAGTATATTTTATTAAGTTTGTTACAAAGATTTCTAAGTTGCTATTTAATATAATATTTAAATAATTTTAACTTTTGACTAATTTTAATAAAATATTGTTTCTATATCTTGTTTTAATAAATTTTTCTTAAAAAATTCTAATAATAATTATAATTCTTTTTTAATTTTTATATATTCTCTAAGATAGAGTAATTTTTTTTTTAATAAAATATCTTTAATTTTTTTATTGTAGAATTCTTTTAATCTCGAATTGTTTCTCTTTTTGCAAATAAAAATAAAAGATATTTTGTAAAGATCTATTTGTTAATTTTAACAATAAAATATAAAATACTAGAAGTACTAGAAATATTTTAATATTTCTGAATAAACCAAGTTTATAATTAATTAATTTCTTTATTTTTTTAACAAAAAACAATTTAATTTTAATATAATTTAATTTCTTGTTTAATTTTCTTATTCTAAGATTTTTTATAAAAAAATATATTTTATTTTTCTCTTTTAACTAAGATATTAATTTTGGTTTTTTATTTTAATATTTAATAGACTTTTTTTGTATCTTTAAGATATTGTTGTGTATCTTTTTTAGTATTGCTACTTGTTCGATAGCTAATTGCGTTAATAGATATATATATTTTTTTGTAAAAAGATTTAATTTTTTGCTATAGTTAATAAAGAATAAAGCTATTTTAGTAATATTTAAAATCTTTGCATTTAGTCTTAATTGTATTATAGATTAAACTAATAGTTAATTGCTATAAATATTGTTAATATAATATCTTAAATATTGTTTAAAACTCTAGTTTGTCTATTTTGTTTAACTATCTATAATTAAGTAATAGACAATAGATATTTAAAGTTTTGTATTCAATATTAGAAGAAACATTTTCAATAATTAAATATAAAAAGCTTATTCTTGTTACTAATTAATCTCTTAAATATATTGTAATATTATATAAATTAATTTAATATAATATATTCTAGTTATTTTATATTAAATTTGTCTTTGTATACAATAATATATAAGTACTTAATAATTTTCTCAGTTATTACTAGTATCGAATTATTTTTATCTTTAATTGCTAGATTTGTTAACTTAAGCAACTTAATAATAAAGTTTATTATAACTTTGTTCTATAGCAATTTAAATAACTTTTAATATTATATTTTACTATAGTTTGTATATATATTATATTTGTTTTGCTAACAACTAAAAAATTATTTAATATATATCTTAACAACTTATTTTATTTATAAAACTAACAATACTAACATAAAAATTTGTAAAAGAATTTTAATTACTTTTAAGTATTTTTGCAATAATTTATTATAATATTCTTTTATCTATTTGTCGATTTTGTCGATAAATATCTAGAGTTTTTCTTTCTTTATTAAAAATTCTTTTGTATTATTTCGAAGTATTTATAGTATTATATTTGGTTTATATTTGTTTGCTAATAATAATTTGTTTTTGTTAATCTTAAGTATATTGTAGTTAAACAATTTCTTTGTTTCTATATAATTATTTTATCGACAATTCCGGAATTCTTGTTAATAGTACTATTAGTAACTAATAGTTAAATTAGCTAATATGTCGATGTACTCGCTCTATATAATTAAGCGCAAAATTGAACTATAATTAGCAGAATTCGCAGACGCGTAATTGATACGCGTTTTGTCAAAATCTAATCTCGTATATTCTTAAGTTCTACGAGCGCTATTTACGAGCGTTTTCTACAAGCGCAATTTACGAGCGCAATCTACAAGCGCAATTTACAACTACTATGCGTACAACAAGAGACGTTCTTGTCAATATATAATTCGCGCGTAGAAATCTTACAAATTGTTCGATTCTACTATACAAATTACTATAATATAGATAAGTAACAAATAAAGACGTAAACAAAGCATTGCAAAAGTTTGTATATATCTCGAACATTAAAATTGAATCTGTGCTAAGCAAGTATTAAGACTTTTCCTGCTAAATAGATTCTAAACTAGCTAATAGTTAAATTAGCAGAATTTGCAACTAGCACTTTCTAAGCAGGGATTCCGGAATTGCCAATATTCTTTTGCTAAGTATATTTACTACTTTATTTTTTTTGTTTAGAATATATTGTATTTTGAACTTGTATTATCTAAAGTTTTCTAATTATTATATTTGTCTTTTGATAAACTATTTAGTAGTAGTAAAGTATACAAGATTTTTATAATCTATAAAAATTGTAAATTTTAGCAATTCTTTTATATATTTTTTTTATAATTTTAAGAAGATAACAATAACAAGTAGCTTTTTATTGTAAATATTATAATTTTGTTCAATTAATAAGAGTTTTCTCGAAATATATATTATTAGATATTATATATCTTTATATTTTTAATTGTAATATATATTAATAACTAGATTTAATATATTAATTTTAATTTTGCTTAACAATTGCAAGTTATATATTTGTAATATTAATTTCTTTAAATATTTTAGTTTAAGATTCTAGAATAATTTCTCTTCTAAAAATTTCTATATTTATAGTATATTTTTTTTTGTAAAATTTGTTAATAATATCGTGTCTACTAAATAGTTTTAATAAATTTCTTGTTGTAGTTTATAAAATTTAAAAAAAACTATATTTTTTTAAAATTTATTAACAATTTTTATTTTTTAATTATCTATAATTTTTTAAGATTTATATATACTTTGTATTGTTTATTAATAAATTTAAGAAAATTAACTTTCTTTTAATAAAATTTGTATTTCTTTAATTTAAATTTTAAATTTTTTAGATTTAAATACTTTAATACTTTAAAAATATAACTAATATATTTTTTAAAAATTCTTAAATAAGTTATAATATTGTTTAAATATTTTATAACAAATTAATCTAAATATTGTTATAATATATTATTAATTATTTCTTAATATATTGTTAATAGACTAATCGTTCGATTCCAAAAGTTGGAATCCAATTGCATAAATTATGAAAATACTAACTATATTAGGTTAAAACTTGACCTAATTAGATATAACTTTCGGGTCGGGTTATAGATTTTGGGGAAAAATCGACCCGAACGATCAATCTAATTGTTAAGATATTTGTAAATTTAAACAATATTATTATATATTTGTATAATTTATATTGTATATAAAAAGTTGTCTTTTATTTTTTATTTTTTTTTTCTAATTTAATTATATACTTTTTGTAGATTTAATTTTATAAAGTATTTTGCTTTAAATAGTTAATTTTGAAGTTTACTAATATTAAGTAGTAAATATTAATTCTTAATTGTAATATTAATTAGCTTCTAGTAATTAATATATAGATAAAGAATTTTATTTTAATTTAATACAAAGAGAATCTAGTATTTTGTCTATAATTAAAAAAAATTAATAATTTTTTTTTGGTTTTTTGCTAGATATTTGCAAAGTACTTTGAGTTTTTTCTTAAATAACATATATATAAATTTAGATAGTAAAGTAGCTGCTATCTCTTTATATAAAACTCTATAATTAAGCAAGTTAAATTAGATAGTATATATAATAGTAATAGTAGTATTTATAGTAGAACTAATTGCTAAAAAATGCAAATACAAAAAGAATCTTGCTTTCTATAAAATATTTTTTTGTTTGCTATTAAAAAAAAATTATACAAACAGTATTTGCTAATTTGATATTAGTTCTATATAAATCTAGTTTGCGTAATTCTTTATTAAATATATACTAATATATACTAAATATATTATTGCAAAACAAATCTAGTATTGCAAAATATATTTTACAATTATATTTTTTTTTAGAATTTTAGTTTTTAAAATCTATATTATTAGCTTTAACTACAATATAATTTCTCAATTGTTATTATAATAATATTTAAAAAGCTGCGTATTTTGCAATATAAATATACGAAATTCTATTTTACAATTACTTGCTTTTTAATAGCAATAAATAGAAATAAATATTTAAAGTAATTTCTTATATTTAATAGATAATAAGAAAGCAATAGATATTTGCAATAAAATATTTATAAAATTAATATACAATTTTGTAGATATACAAATTTCTACTTCGCAATTATCTATTAATAGCAATAAAATAGAAACAAATATTCAAAATAATTTCTTGTATCTAATAGATAATAAAGAAGTAATAAATATTTGCAATAATATATTTACAATTATTATTCTTATCTATTTTAATAATTGTAGATTTATTTTCTTAGTAAAACTGTTTTTAACAAATATTAGATAGATAGCAATAATTTATTATTTTCTGTAGTATATAAATATATTGCTATTATTTTTAGATACAATATAGTAATATAGATATTATTGTTACTATCTTGTTTTCTTGTTTTTTATATTACTTTGCAGAATAGTTTTGTAAATATAATTGCTTCTATTTCTATATCTATTTGCAAACTATAAAAATACTTAATTATTGCAATATTTAATTTAAATTAATACAATTAATATTGCAATCTTTAAGTTTATTTTGCAATAATAATAATAATTTTTATTTTTTTTATAGATAAATATTGCAACTTTGCAAATACAATTATAGATATTTATTTTTTAATATTCTATTTGTTTATTGCAATTAATATATAAGTATTAAGATAATTTATATATTATACAAAAAACAACTTTGTTTTAATTCTAATTGTAATAGAAATAATTGTAAAATTAATTTAAAAGTTTGATTAACTTTTAATTGTATAAAATATTATTAGTATTTTTACAAATTATTAAACAATAATAAATAGCTTAATAGTATTAATACTATTTTAAAAACAAAACTAATATATATATAGACAAATTAATTGCTCAATTTTAACAAATATTTTCTATTTGTTACTATTATTGTTGTTACTACTATTATTTTTGTATATATTTTTGTATTTGTTTCTATTTTTGTTTTGATTATTTTTGTTTTAATCTTTATTTCTTTTGTTTTAATTTTAATTTTTTTTTTGTTTTTTCTATTTCTTTTTTATTTGTTATAATTTTGTCTATATTTTTTGTTTTTTTCGATTTGTTTTCTAATTGCAATATAGAATATATATATATATATTTTTTATTTTTTATTTATTTATACTTGATACAATATCTTTGAGATTCTATACAAAACTCTATATTTTAGAATTTAAATCTAATTAATTACAATTTAACAAACAATATTAGTGTCTATCTATTAACACTTAATTAATTAAAATTTGCAATCTTTCTCTTTTTGTATTTTTTTGCTTTAATATTATTTTAGCAATATTTTTGCATTATTTTAGTCTTTTAATATCTTTTGCTCTCTATATTGTAGTATTTCTATACAAAGAAATTCTTTAAACAAAAACTCTATAAATTTAAAAAGAAAATTTAGATATTTTTAGCAATATTGTTGTCTAAAATTGTTTTAATAAATTAGTAAACAACATTATATATATTGTTGCAATAACAAATTTTGTCTTATTTAGCAATTGTCTTAAATTTGTAATATTAATTTTTCTTTATATTTGCATTCTCTTATATTGCTATATAAAATATAATAATAAAATATATTTAATAGTTATTTATTTTTAATTGCAATTGTACGTCTTAATTGTTATATTAAAAATACAATATTTGCAAGAAAATTAATTAAATTTAATTTTGTTTGTTCTTAATTAAACTAGAAGTAAGTTATATAATTTAAAACAACTTTTGTACAATTGTATATATTTATATATAATATCGAAAGCAACTTTATAAAATTTTGTTTTACTTTTATTTTGTAACTATTTATATTATTATTATTTTTAAATTTTGTTCTAAATAAAAATCTTTTTAGCAACAAGCTTATTAATTATTTTGTATATAAAAAAAAGATATTGTATATATATTTTGTTTGCAACTCTATTAACAACTTTGTTATCTTTAATTCTTTTATAATTGAATATTTAATATAGTTTTAATATTGTTTTGTATTGTTGTATTATTTTGCACGCAACTTATATATATTTTAGATATATTTAATTTAATATTAACTTTATTTTTTTAATAACTTTAATTAATATCTAATTATTTAAATATATTTTATAAACTTAATTTTCTAAATTAGTAAATATCTTGCAATACTTTATAAATTTTTTTGCTACTTTTGTAAAATTTTCGAGCTTGCTATAATGCGTAAATGTTATCTCGACTCTCTTAAGATATTTATTAATATTTTAATTAATTTCTATCGAAATTATAATAATATTTTTGTTATATTTGTTTCTATTTAAATAAATTTATTAATAAAAATTGAAACAATTAACATTGTATCTTTTTTAAGTTATTTTTTTACTATATATAATAATTGTTAAAAGAGATTTTATTTATAGAATTGCAATACACAAATATAGTCGAAAAGTTATTGTAAACTATAATATTGTTTTTTTTTTTTTTTTTCAAGTTATAATAAAGTTTTTCTTAGTTTTAATTAATGTTCTCTTTTAGATATAAAATTATTGCGTATATAAAGTATTGCAATATTTACTACTTTTTCAAATTCTTTTATATCTATAATAATTACTATTTTTTGTACTAGTTTTTCTAGATAAATATTAATAGAAAATATATTAGTCTTTATCTATAGAGTTTTTGTAAATATTATTTTGTAAATATTAATAATATAATAAAATATTTGTCTCTATATTAATTGTAATTTTTCGACAATTTTTTTTCTTGCTTCTTTAATAGTTGTTAAAATATATTATATTGCAATATTATATACAATTATTAATTTCTCTATTGTTATATATTTGCGTTTCTTAATATTTACAAATATATTAAATATAAAACTTTTAATTATTAAGATTCTCTAATATTTAATTACTAGTTTTGTCTTTATTTGTTGCAAATATATTTTTTATTTAAGTTTTAAATTAAGTTAAATTTCTAATATTCTTATATTAAATTTAACAATTATTTTGTATTTTGTTAATACAATATTAATATTTATATTAAATCTCTTTAAAATATATAAAAAATAAATTAGCTTATATTTTTTTTTCGCAAATTTAGAATTATAAATACGTATTTAATGCTCGCATTTATTGTATATTAAATTTAGTATTTTGCAATTGTGCTCGATTAACTTCTTATATATTAATATATTTATATTATTTACAAATTTTGTTGTGCTAATTTGAAGTTAAATATTGTTATACTATTTTAGAAGATTTGCGTTATAGAAAAAATATAATATCGAAAACAAAAAAGAGTTTTATATTATATTTATATTAATTTTGCGCTTGTTTATTGTATAGTTATTGATAATTAAGATAGTATATTGTTTGTTTAGAAAATTCTCTATTTAATCTAGCAATTTTATAGAAACTTTTCTTTTTTTTATATTATATAGAAGTTAAATATACAATATATTATTAAATACGTCTAATATATCTAGATTTAATAAAAATATTACTTTTTTTTTGTTTGCTTTATATAGTATATATCTTTTTTGTAATTAATTGTAATATTATATTAACTAAATAATATTTTCTAGCTTCTATCTAAATATTTAACAACATATTATATATTTTTACAATATAACAAAGACGCTTCAACATAATAGATTCTAGCATTTTATTTAAAGTATTAAGTAACACAATAAATCTAAAAAATAAAAATTTGAAGTAATTTTTTTTGTTAGATTTGCGCAATATTATTGTAATAGTCTTTTTAAAATAAGATAATTATATTTTTTCTTTTAAATATATTTATTAAATAGAGATTGTATTTGTTTCGAAACAATATAAACAAACTATCTTAATACTTTGTTAGTTATATTGTTTATTCTTAACATTTTATTTAGAACTATTTTGTATATTATTTTTGTTATTTTGCGTTTTAATATTATTTTGTTGTTGTTAATTAAAATTAAATAGATAAAGCTCTTTATATTGTTTATCGAAACTATAAGTAAAAGAGAAAAAAAAAATTAAAATATTGTTTTTGTTTTGTTTTTTATTATTATTGCTATTCTTGTGTTTGTTTTAAGCAACAAAATTGTAAATTTAATAAATACATTTGCTATTATATTTCTAATTTATTTAACTATTTTAAACAAATTTTTCGAGATATTTTTAAAAATTTGTATTTAATTGCGAAACTTGTTTCTTTTATATCTTTTTAAAATTTTATTTTTTTTGTTATATATTTAAATATATTTCTTTTAGTTACAAGATATACAATATTAATATCGAAACTTTCTATTTTTTTTTAATTACGTTAATATATTTTTGTATTTATTTTAATTTAACTTATTTGTGCAATCTTATCTATAAAATCGATTTTTTAGTAACTTTCTCTAGTATTTTTATTAGCATAAATATATACTTGTTAATACTATTTTATTTTATTGTAATGTTTAATAGTAATTTCGATAAAAGCTCTTTTAATATATTATTAAACTTTTTTTTATTTATAGTTTTTCAATTGTGTCTAAAACAATATATAAGCTTTTTTTATATTTTAAGATTTAATATTGTTTTAATTAACAAATAATTTAACAAATTCTCTACTTTCTTGTTTATTCTATAATAAATTAGACAATTTGTTATTTTTTTTGTAATAAAAAACAAATTAATAGTAATTTGCGCTTTTTAATAATTTTTTGTTATTGTATTTGACAACAACGCAAAAGTAGCGTCGATTGTACACATTATATCTAGTAAGCTGTTAAATAACAAATACTATCTAGAATATAACAATTCTTTTTATAAAAAATAATATAGATTAAAATTGTCTATTATTATGCTTTTTTTGCATATTTAGTGCTCTCTTAATTGTGTTAAGATTGTCTCTACTTATTATATTGTTATAGTTGTTAAAAAATAAATTATAAACTTTATAAATATTAATAGATTTTTGTTTTATAATATTGTTTCTTAATTGTAGTTGCAATATTATAGTTTCTATATCTTTAATATATTATATATAATGCTAGTTGTTGCTATTAATATATTTATTAATATAGAAACAAATATACTTTTTATTATTTATTAGAGTAAAGTTAATACAATCAAAATTGTATATTTTTGTTTCAATATAATATTGTTATAATTGTTGTATTACTAATATATTATAGTTTTTTATCTTTTTCTTCTATAATAGTGCAATTATTATTTTGTTTTTTAACTTATATATATTGTACTACAATATACAAAGCTTGTTTTGTATCTTTATTAAAGTTTCTTTTCAATATTTGTATTTATTTGTATTAAACTCTTTATTTTTTAAGTAAAAAGTATATTTAATAAATTTAATAAATTTAATAAATTTAGTATATTTAATAAATTAAATATTGCAATCTTGTTATTGTTTTGTCTTATTAAAACAGATTAATTTTTTATCAATTTATTAAAATATTTTTTCTTAATTAGTTGCTAAATTACACTCTTTTTTATACTAATAAAAATGCTTTTTATAATAATTGTCTATATTAAATATTCTACTATTAATATTTTTTGCTTTAATATTTTTTCTAAAATCTATATAAATACAATTGCGTTTTTTAATATTATTAAAATTAAACAAAAGAATTTATTTATTTTTATTGTTTTAACAATATAATATAATAACTTTGTTTTTATTATTTTTTTAATTTTTGTTTTTTGTTTTTGTTTTTTAAAGTATTTAAAATCGAATATTTTGTAAAAAAAATTGCAAGTTTTGTATTTTTATTAAAATATATTTTTTTAATAAAAATATTACTCGAAACAATAGCTTTGTATATAATATTTATATTTTTAATATTTTATATATTGTTTTATTTTATGTTTTGTATTATAATATTTTACAATCTTTATACTTAATTTGTAAATTACTTTTAATTATATAAAAATATTTGTTGTTTTTGCGCTATTTATTTATATTATTAACAAGATATATATATTTTTTTTTGCTCTCTTTAGTAAGCTAAACTATTTTTTTTATTTTTATATTTTAATATATTGTTTTGTATAATTTTTTTATAATTTTTTTTTTCTTTATATTTTTTGATATATTCTTAACTTTAATATTATAAATTATTATATTTGCGTATTTGTAACGCAAAATTGTTATATTAAATATTTTTTTTATCTAGAAATTGTTTAACTTTAAAGTTTTTTTGTTGCTTTTATTATTTATTCGAAAAACAATTATTTTTTTAAAATATTAAATATCTTGTATACTCTTTTGCGCTATTAATATTTTAATAGAATTAAAATTGCGTGCTAATGTTACTACTTTTACTATACTTATTTTTATCTTTTGTTCTTTTTTTATTTATACAACTATTTTTATTTTTTTTGTAGAATATTTTATTAAAGATATCTAAAAGACATCTATACAATTTTTTGTTTACTTTGTTAAAAATAGACTTTTTGCTATTTAAACTAATTGTTTAATTCTAATAGTTGGAATCAAATTGCATAAATTATAAAAATACTAACTATATTAGATTAAAACTTGAGCTAATTAGATTAGACTAATCGTTCGATTCTAATAGTTGGAATCGAATTGGATAAATTATGAAAATACTAACTATATTAGGTTAAAACTTGGTCTAATTAGATATAACTTTCGGGTCGGATTATAGATTTCGGGGAAAAACCGATCCGAACGATCAGTCTAAATTAGGTATAACTTTCGGGTCGAGTTATAGATTTTGGGGAAAAACCGACCCGAACAATTAGTCTATTGCTATTATAATTTATATAATTCTTTTTTGTATACTTCTTTTTACTTTTTTTTCTTTCTTCAATTTGTTAATTGTTCTTTCTAGTTTTTTTAAGATCGAAGTTATATTGATATATTTTTTTTTTGCAAGAGTGTTATCTAGTTGTTGCGTCAACTTCTTTGTTAAAAAGAATTACTTTGTTAATATTTTTAACAAGACAATTTTGAATACATTTTTTTTCTTAGATTTATAGAGTTTCTTTATAATAAATATCTTTGTTTTTATATTCTTTGCAATTGATATTAATTTGCGTTGAGACATCTTAACAATATTTCGATTACTTGTTAATATTGCGTCGATTATATCTATCTAATCTTGTCGATTTAGATAGATCGTAGACTTACTTGTTAATAAAATTATTCTTTCGATCTTCTCTTGTATAGTAAGATTATATAGTATTGATTTTCGCAGTCTTCAATCTCTATTTTGTACTATTAATCGATCCAATATAATCTATTGCTTGTAAAGAACTATTAATAATATATCTATTATAGAATATATTTTCGAATTAAAAAAGATAGAAATAGAACTAACAATATACAATAGTTGTTTAATACTATTGCTTTATATTTGTTCTTAAACAAAAAAAATTTGTTATATATCTTTTAATAGCAAATTGTATTATTAAATACTTTTATTGTTTTACAACAAAATATTTTTGCAAATCGAATTTTATTATTGTTATTATATTTTTTTTTTGCTTTGCGCGTTTATTTTGTTGCTACTATAGTAATAGTTTTTTCTATTGTTGTTAATACTCTTTAATTAAAAATAGACTATTATATATAATATAATAAATATAATATATAGACTTTAAAAAAAAAATTAAATTAATTTGCACAATTGCTATTATTATTACTAACAATTTTTTTTACTTTTTTTAAATTATTTATTATTATACTGTTGTTTTCGACTCTAATTGTCTACTGTTTAATAGAGATTTTTGTACTAAAATCTACAAATTGTTTTGTTATAATAAGTTATATTATAAAATCTATAATATATAAAACTAATATATATTAATTTAGCTTGTAATAATAGTTGTTTTGTTTATAATAATTGCAATTAAAATATATTTTGTTTACTATTTTTAAAATAGCAAAAATTAACTTGTATAAATATATATATATAATTGTATTTTTGTATATCTAAATCTATTTCTAAATTTTTATATTACTATAAGAGTTTTTATAGTTTTTAGAAATATAATTTTCGAATTTTAATATAATTTTTTGTTTTATTTGTTTTTATATAATTGTTTTTGCTTTTTTAATTTGTTAACTATTTGTTTCTTTTGTTTCTTTTTTTTTAATATTTTTGCAACTATATTATATTTCTTTTGCTTTTATTTTAATTTCTAAATTTTTTTTATTGCGTTTTCGAGATATTTTAAAAAAATTTATATATTTTTTTACAAAATTGTATTAAGCTATCTAATTAAGTATTTGAAATATATTATTTTTTATTTGTTTGTTTAGTACTTTATTTATATATTTTATTTTTATTTTTAATAAGAATTAATTTTAATTTTAATTTTAGATTTTTGTTTTATAAATAACAAGATTTAAGTAGCAAAATATAAAAGATAATATAAATTACTTTATATCTTGCAAATAGATTTAATTAATATATTTATCTATTTTTCTTTAATTAAAATAGTAAAAAATCTTAGTTAATAATAATTAATTTCTTTTTTAAATTGCAAAATATATATGTTAATACTTTGCAATAGTATTTTATTATCTATTTAAAAACCTATTAATTTCTAGTTCTTATTTTAGCTTTTTATTTATTGTTTCGAAATTACTATTTATAGTTTTTTAAAATATTTTCTAATACTTTGCAACTATTTTGCTTGTTTTATAGTTAGAAATATTTTTTTTATTAAAAGTTTGTTTATAGATATATTTGCAAAATCTACAATATAATTTGTTAATAGTTTGTAAAAAACTTTTTTAATACTTAAATAAATATTATTATTATATATAAATATAGTTATAGATAGTAGTTTTAACTAATTATTCTATTTGTAATTACAATAAATATATAGATAATATTTTAAAATCTAATTTTATTTTTTTGTTTAACTATTAATCTGCAAATAAAATATAGTACTAAACTAATATTTTATATCTAAATATTAATACAATATTAATTACAAATAGTTTGTAAAAAACAAATCTTAATTAGAAATAATTATATATATTTTTTTTTTTATACTCGATACAATACTCTTGAGAGTCTATACAAGATTCTATATTTTAGAATTCAAATTTAATCAATTATAATTTGACAAATAGCACTGGCGTTTATTTGTCAATACTTAATTGATCAAAATTTGCAACTCTTTTCTTTTTGTATTTTTTTGCTTTAATATTACTTCGATAGTATCTTTGTATTATTTTAATTTTTTAATATCTTTTGTTTTCTATATTGTAATATTTGTATATAAAGAAATTCTTTAAGCAAAAACTTTATAAATCTAAGAAAAAAAATTAAATATTTTTAACAATATTGTTGTTTAAAATTGTTTTAGCAAATTAGTAAATAATATTATATATATTGTTGCAATAGTAGGTTTTGTTTTATTTAGCAATTGTTTTAAATTTATAATATTAATTTCTTTTTATATTTGCGTTCTTTTGTATTATTATATAGAATATATTAATAAAATATATTTAATTATTATTTGTTTTTAATTGCAATTATATTATTTAATTGTTATATTAAAGATACAATATTTGCAAAAAAATTAATTAAATTAAATTTTATTTGTTCTTAATTAAACTAGAAGCCACTTATATAGTTTAAAATAACTTTTATATAGTTGTATATATTTATATATATTATTAAAAGCAATTTTATAGAATTTTGTTTTATTTTTGTTTTGTAACTATTTGTGTTATTATTTTTTTTAAATCTTGTTTTAAATAAAAGTTTTTTTAATAACAAACTTGCTAACTATTTTGTATATAAAAAAAAGATATTGTATATATATTTTCTTTGTAACTCTATTAGTAATTTTGTTATTTTTAATTCTTTTGTAATTAAATATTTAGTGCAATTTTAATATTGTTTTGTATTGTTATATTATTTTGTACGTAATTTATATATATTTTAGATATATTTAATTTAATATCAATTTTATTTTTCTAATAATTTTGATTAATATTTAATTATTCGAATAAATCTTGTAAACTTAATTTTCTAAATTAATAAATATTTTGCAATATTTTGCGAGTTTTTTTGTTGCTTTTGTAAAACTTTCGAGCTTGCTATAATATATAAATACTATTTTAATTCTTTTAAAATATTTATCGATATTTCAATTAATTTTTATTAAGATTGCAATAATATTTTTGTTATATTTGTTTCTATTCGAATAAGTTTGTTAGTAAAAATTGAAACAATTAGTATTGTATTTTTTTCAAATTATTTTTTTGCTATACGCAATAATTGTTAAAAGAGATTCTATTTATAAAATTATAATATACAATTATAATTGCAAAGTTGTTGTAAATTCTAATATTATTATTTTTTTTTTTTTTAAATTGCAATAAAGTTTTTCTTAGTTTTAATTAATATTCTTTTTTAGATATAAAATTATTGCATATACAAAATATCGCAATATTTATTATTTTTTCAAATTCTTTTGCATTTATAGTAATTATTAATTTCTATACTAGTTTTTCTAAATAAATATTAATAGAAAATATATTAGTGTTACATTAAACTATTAACAAATCTTTTTTTAAGCAAATTGTTAAAACATTCGAGACAACTACTTAAAATCTTAGATTATCGAAAATTTAATTCGACAAATATATTGATTTTATTATTTTGTTAATTTTTAAAAACTTGTTAACAATCTTGAAGTTCTTAAATAAGTACAAGAATTCTAAGTTTGTTGTTCTAGCTTCTTCTATTAAATTAATCAACTTAATTGTTACTATCTTATTAAATACTTTATATTCGAATAATTTATCTTTTTTTATCGAATCGATCGATTAATTGTTATTAGTTTACTAAATAGCTTGTATTCGTGTAATTTGTCTACTATAAACAATAAGTTTTACAATTAATCTAAAGATTTAAACAACAATTTTTTTAACAAATTAACAAATCGTTTTAAATCGAATGTTTGTTATTAAGCATTCTTTGTTTTATATAGAAATTGCAACAATTATAGTAAAGTAATAGATTTCTTTAGTAATTTTTTTAAAACTTGCAAACAACAAAAGCTTGCGTTTGTTCGCAAAAACAATTTATTACATATAAGAGTATTAGATTCTATTAAAATAATAAAAGAAATTATATCAATAAAACAAATCGACGCTTCGAAGATTACAATTATTAAGTAGTTTCTTTCTTTAAAGATACAAAGTTATTTTGTTCTTAATATTTAAAACATATTTATTGTTCGAGACTTACAAAGTTAGTTTGTTTTATTTATTTAGAACTTCTTTACTTAGTTTTTTATCTACTAAATATCAAATAGATAGCACAACGTTAATTATACTTTTTCTAGTTATTGGATGTTAAACAAGTAGCACGACTTTAGATAGATTAATCTCGCTTAATAAATATCGAACAACTAGCATAACTTTAACTAGAACGCTCTTAATAATTAGATATTGCTTGCGTTTAAATATTCGACTAGTTTTGCTACTTATCTATAGTTAATTAGATTAGTCGAGAGATTTAAAAACTTGTCAAAAGAATAAAATATTTATATCTTAAATAATAAAGCAATTGCGTAAGTTAATGCGCTAAGAAATTCAATAATTTAATTGAATCGACAAGAATTCTTAAAAATGTTGTTATTTAGATAGAAGCAATAATCAAAACAATTTAATTACTTTAATTAATTGCTTTAGAATAGCAAATCTAGAATTTTTTTATCTAGACGCTTCAAAAAGCTATAAATCGAATAATATTATTTTCGTAAATAAAGAGACAATCTATTAAGAGATTTTTATATTTGTCGAATAAGTAAAGAATTATATTTATATAGTTGACAAAATTGCAATAAAGAAGAATTTGTTTTTATATTTTTGTAACGCTACTATAATTTAATATTTGAAAAAAATTAAAAAGTTTAAGTGCAAAACATTTAAAAGTTTTTTACTTATCGACTTTATTAACAAACTAAATATGCAATTTAAAATAAAAATTAATAAAGTTTTTAACAAACTTATTTCGAAGATCTTTATAATTAAGAATGCGCAAAATAATTGCAAAACAAGCAATTTTTTTTGGAATATTATTTTGTATTTTTAATTAATTGGCATCTCTAATTTATAGAGTTAACTTATATAAGTTTAAAATTAACTTAACTTAGAGTTGCGTTTAATAATTATTATATTAATAACTTATATAATTGTTTAAAACTCTATTGAAAAGCTAAATACAAAAAAAGAGTTATAGAAAACAATAATAAATATTTGTCGATTATTAACTTAGAATTGCAATTGTACTTAAAAATTTAAGAAACACAATAACAATCTTAGAAATAACAATTAGTAATAGTAGACTTATTAACTATTTGTGTTCTATTAGTTACGCTTTTTTTATATTTTGCGTTCTATTTACTTTAATCTATATTAGTTGTTTATAAATTACTAGATTTGCTTATTTTTGCAAAATGCGTCTAATTTTAATAACTAGTATCGCTTTGCTATATTGCTATCTTTTTTCTTTAAGTGTTTTGCTATTATTGTTGTCAACATTAAGACTCAATTAAATAGCAAAAACAAAAACTCGTTTCTTCTTAAAACAAATAATTGCTATATTAAAGTAGAGATTAACAAAATTGTAATAATTATTGATTTTAAAAATATTAATCGTTCTATTAATTGTCGATATACTAGTAGTTATTTTACTAACAAACTAGATATTAATCTTTTGTTTTGTTGACGTATTAATTAGTTGTTGTATTAACTTATTATATAAATTCTTTGTTATATAATAACTTGTACTATTCAATTTAGTTTTACGATATTCTTGCGTACTACTTAGAAATCTCGCAAGACAATATCTATTATGTTGAAGAAAATTATTAGAGAAAGACTTTATTAAAAAAACAACGCAAAATTTGTCAATAATTGTTGATATCTTTTACGTCGATTTGGAGATAAAACTTCTATTATTTAAATAACTTATTTGCACAAAATACTATTGTGTTTTCTAGTTATCTAACAAGCTTTTTCGATATATTAAGAAAAGATACAATTTTAAATATCGAACAAGATAAGCGTTTGTCAAGATCTTTTACGTCGACAAAGTAATAATAAAATCAAATTAAATTATTAATAATTTAGAATTAATTAAGTTAGATGTTAAAGCAATAATTGATATAGACTTGATTTTTCGTTTATATTATTATATTATTATTTTGTTCAAATTTGTTTACTAGAGCTCGTCGTATATTATATGCGTAAATATCGAATATATTATAATTCTTATTAATTGCAAGTTTTTCGAGAATCTTATATTAAATTTTTTTATTAAAAAGATACAAATATTTATCTTTGTATACAATATTAATATCGCTAAACACTTAATCGATAACTATTTTGTACTAGATATATATATTAAAGATTATATATATAATAAAGAGTTTGTTGCGTATATTTGTTAAGAGATATATGTTGTCGATAATTTTAAAATTAAATTGTTACTTAATATAAATATTATAACTTTTGAACAAATAATTGTTAATCTTAATATCAAATAGTTTACTCTAAATAATTGTTAAGAATTGACAACTAGTTTTAATGTTACAACACAAAATAACATTAAAATTTGTCGAATTTTAAAATTAAAATATAGAATAGTTGTTAATGCAAACAATATTATTAAAGTATTTGTTCGAATCAATTAGTTTTTATTAAATTGTAATTTTTTGTTTAGATCAAATTTTATTAACGCTTACGTATATATAATAGATATTTTGTTGTTGACAATTTATATACGCAACAAGAGTTCTTTGTTAATTATTGTTTATAAGTCGACAAATTTTGATTGTTTAATTAAGTTTGAAGAGCAAGATTGCTATTAAATTAACTTCGACAAACATAATTAAGTTGTCAAAAATAATATAAAAATAAAAACGTTATCAAACAAGTATTAAACAATTCTACTTAATAGTATATATATTTGTAATTTATTAATCGAAATAATTAAGTTTCGCACTTTTATTAATAAATTTGTTGTTTTTTAAAAGAACAATAATAGAATTATTAAATTAACAAAAGATAATTAGATAATTGTTCTATTAAATAATAATTAAAACTTTATAATAGTTTTTAAAATAATTCAAAAAATCTATTTGCTAGACAAACAAAACAAAACAATAGTTAATAAAAAATTCGACAAATTTTATTAGCAAAAGAAAATAAAGTAGTCTACGCAATTAACTTCTTTTAATTTCTTGATTTTTGTTATTTAATATACAATTAACAACTTTAATAATTAGCTTGCTAGAAAGTATCGAATAATTACAAATATTAAAGATCTAAACAAATTAACAATTAATAATAATTATTTAATATTTATATAAAACAATATTATAGCGCAATTAAAGAATTGCGATTATATAAATTTAATAAATAATTTTGTTTTCTTTCTTTAATTTGTAATAATTGAACAAGATTGTTCCAAATTTTTGTTTATTATTTATTAAAGCAAGAAACAACTAAATATTGTTGTTATAAAATTCAAAAATTCTCTAGCTTATATATAGCAAATAATAAATAAACAATTGCGACTTCTACACAAATTCTACAAAATATATATCGATAATATTGTTATTTTTTCTAAATTTTTTACAAATTATTTCGATTATTTACGAAATCTTTTTACTAAGTTTGTTAAGCTTTAAGTTATACTAAGTTCTACAAAAATCTATCTTAACTATTTTAGTATTATTTTGTTCGAACAAAAAATTAATATTTTTGATTTGTTTACTTTTAAAAAACAAATTATCGCAATTAAAACTATTTAATTCTTTAAAAATTTTAAAGTATTAAAAATATATTTGAATCTCGTTAATTATTAATGTAACAAAATTGTTTAATATATATAACGCGTCAACTTGTTGCAACAAAAGAAAACACAATTGTTTAAAAATTTGTTTGCGCAAAACAATTAAAAGTATAAAACGTATTTTCGAAATATTTTTATCGAACAATTATTAAATTTGTTAAGCTTTTTTTATTAGCTTTAATATACTTTTATAATATTAAATTTTTTTATTTATTTCGATATTAATTGTTGTCTATTTGTAGAACTCGACGCAACAAAAAAACAAAAATACAAAATTAAAATTTATTATGTTAAAGACAATTTTGTCAACAATAATTTTTGAAAATCTATTATTTAATATATATTGTTTTTGTTTAAAATATTAAGTATTGTCGAGTCTTATTATTGATCGACAAAATTAAAGATTGCTTGTTTAGTTTAAACAATTAGAAAAACAAGATATTTAATTAAGACTTTCAAATAATTAATTATTGTTTATACAAATTATTTAACTATATTTAATATTGTTAAGCAAACAATTTTGTTGTTATTTATTACAAACAAGTTTAATTTTAGACTTATACGCGCATTGCAATATCTCTCGCAATTTAGTTTTAATATTTGACACAAAACAAATTGTCTAAATATAATGTTTAATACTTTGTTTTAATTATTAATATTAATTAACAAAAAGAAAGTAAATAATATTGAAAAGCTCGACAAAATTGACGCTTTCGTATTTAAGATTAAAATTTTAAAAATAAATAAACTTGTCGAACAAATTTTAAAAAAAAAGAAAAATTTAATTGCACAAACAATTTTTGATAAAACAATATTCTTTTATATTTGTTTAATAAAAATAAGTATTAACTTTAAAAAATAGTTGTTCGACATCTATATTAAATTCGTTAAGTAAACGAAAATTATAAATATTGTTTAGAAGTTTGTTATATCGTTAAATATATAGTTTTTTATAAAAGATAAATTGTTGTACTATACAAACTACGTCAATTAAAAGAGACTTTGTCTATTAAAAAAATTCGAAAAAAAGATTTTTATTTAAGTATATAACAAGAATTATTATGTTAATTTTACTTGTTTATATAAGACAATTTTTATTAATTTTTACTTTCGCAAATTAAGTAGTTGTTTATAATGTTACGTAACATATTGTTAAAAGTGCAATCTTTGTTAAATAAAGTATTATTAATTGTATAATATTTTGAATTTTATTAGTAATTTTTTAGTACTCTTTTATACGATAAGTTTCGATTTTATATTAATTTTATTAAATAAGCAAAATATAAACGTTGCATTTATTGCGATATATAAATTTTTCAAAAAAGTAATAATTATAATTAATAAAAATACGCATATTGCTAAGAATTAAACTAATATAATAATAAACAAACTTGTAAATTGAAAAATATTAAAGACTTTTATATACAATTATAATAGAAAGTTTTTGTTCGAGTTTTAACGCGTTGTATTTAAGAAACTTGATATTAATTTTTTGATTTTTGTTGCTTACTATTTTTAGATCGATAATTAAAACAAAAAAATTAATTAAACAATAAAGTTTGCTTTTCGCTATATAATAACAAACAATTTTGAATTTGATTAAATATTTTTTTTCTTAATTCTTCGAATACAATTGAACAATCTATTTAGTTTCTTTATTAATTTTTCGCCAAATAAAATAGTTATAAGATTTAAAATTTGAGATTTTTTAATTCTTTTTAAATTTAACAAGTAGAAAGAAAATTAATTCGAAAAAAAAATTAATAAATGCAATAAAAATTAAAATTGCAATTGTTTGAATTAATATAACAACAAAGAATCTCTACAACAAATATTATTAATTTTTGACTTTTTAAGTAAACAATTAAGCTTTTCTTTGTTTGCACAAGAATTATAGCTTATCTTTTGTAAAGTTGGCGAAATTAATTATTTAACAAATTAATTTTTTTACAATTCTCGAACAAAAAAATAATCTAATTTATAAACTTGATTTATCTATTAATTAAAAGATTTATCTAGTTATTTTTATCGTTAATTTAGAGTCAATCTTTAGAGAAAACAATTTTTACAATTGTTTGCAATTTGATTATCTTAAATTAATTATAAAATTTAATAACAAATAATACGTTTACAAAATTAAATTTTTTGTTAATTATTAATTTCGTTATTACGATTGCGAAGAATCTATCTTAAAATATCTAGTTTATCAAAAAGATTATAAGTTCGAATTTGATTGTTAATACAACAAAAATTTGCTAAATAAAGTTAAAAATCTTGTCAAAAAATACAAAGTAAAATATAATATTTTTATTAATAATATTATACAATGTCTTAATCAATTTATAAAGTTTGTTACAATAAAAAATTTAATTAAAGAAGTTATATTTATAGTATTGTAGCACTTCTTAATTAACGTAATTAAGAGAATTCTATAACAAGATTGTAATTATTTTTAAAAATTATAAAACAAATATTTTTGTTAAGTTAAAATATTAAACAAGCAAACTATTATTAATTAAATAACTTTTAACTTTATTAATATAGTTTAAATCAAAACTTATAACAAGCTATTGTATTATAATTTTTAATTTCTTGAGCAATACTAAACAAGCAATTTTTGCAATATTATATTAGTAGTAACACAAAATATAAATATTAATCGACATTCTTGTTAATATACTTGTAAAATTAGATAATAGAATTCTATTTATTAGATACGTAATTTTAGTAACTATTAATACTTATTTAGTAATTTTTTCTTTAAAATTAAGAACTTATTTAACTTTAAAACTTAGCGAGTTGCGAAAATTTATTACTTTCTTGCGCGTTGTCTATTATCTTTATTAATTGCTTAACTTGTTAAGTATTATATTATTATTATAAGACTTTTCGAATTTGTTAATGTATCTATAATTGCGACTTAGAAGATTGTAGCAATTTGTTAAGTTAAAAAGTATAAACAACAACTTGTTATTTAAAAAAATATAACAATTAAACAAATTAAAAAGTAGATTATTTTTGTCAACTTTAAGCAAAAAAATATCGAATACAAAATTATTAAAGACAAAAATAACAAAAATTACAATAATAAGAATAGCGCAAGCTTGTTCAATTATAGTTGTTTAAATATTTAAGCTTTTTTAATACTTGTTAAAAACAAAATTAAGAATTGCAACAATTTTTTTATTATTAAAATGTATATTTGTTATACTTTTATAAAAGAATTAAAATTTCTTATTTTTAAAAATAAAATATTTGAAACAACAATTAAAAATAATTATTTAGCTCTAAATTAATTTAAGTTTAATGTTAAATTCGCTAAATTAGTTAACAATAACAATAAAATAATTTAATCTTAAACTTTTATTGCGTTAATTAATTTTAATATTGCTTGCGTAATTCTTGTTAAAATCAAAATTAGCAAAAGAAATCAATTATAACTAGCAATCTTTAATATCAATAACAATTTACAAATATTTCGCAAATTACTTAATATTTTTGCGATTATAAAACACAAAAAATTGCTTTATATATTGATCTATAAACAAAAATATAAACTATATAACAAGAAAATTAACATTATATCTATTGTATCGAACGCTAGTTATCGCACTATAAAAATCAACAACGTAGCTATAAATTTAATAAAGAACAAAATCTATATAGTAACAAAATTTGTATTAATCTTATTTACGATTAACAAGTTTCTACAAATTTATATACAAAACATTGTAAATTAAATAAATTGAGTGAGCTATAGTAGTCTTTATATCGATTTCGCTTATATTAAGTTTGTCGAATTTAAATTTAAAACTATTAAGAGTAAATTTTAATTTAAAAAGATTATTAATTAAGTTGAGCAAAAACTACAAAAAATATTTAACGCATTTATACTAGTTAAAATATATACAAAAAAGAAGATAGCATATATTTTAGATTTTAACTATTGATCGATTAAGTATTACAAACTTTTCGATTTATTTAATAACAAAATCAAGATTAATTGTTTTAATAAATTAGCGCGCACGTTGCGTTCGCAAAGTAACGCAAAAAATAACAAGTTTTCTTCGAAACAAAAAGCAAATATCTTTTTAATAAACAACAAAAAGAGATTGCAAAAACAAAACTTTGTTTTGCTATTTTTTTCGCACAATATGTTGACAAACAATGCAAAAATTACGATTTCTACTTGCTTTAATTCTATAGAAATTGAAACTATAAAAATCTTCAAAATTATTAATACTTTAATCGACAAATTATACGACAAGTTTTAAGAGATTGACGCAAAATTCGAAATTATTGCAATAAGTACTTTAACAATATAGAACAATAATATTACAAAAACATATAAAGACGTTGTTCTAAATAAGATTGCTAAATTTGTTTAAGAGTTGTCGAATTTACTAGTTTCAATTTTTAAAAAAAAACAAATTGTACAAAGTAACGTATGTTTTATTAGTTAATATATATACAACGCGTACATTAAAGTCTTCAAAAAGACTTATTAAAAACAATTTTTCGAGTTCTACAATTTGCTAATTATTATAAAAGATTAGCTTGTTGCGTTTATTAAATACAACAAGAGAAAAATTTAAAAAAATAAGAATACAAATAACAATAGCAACACAAAAATAAATTTTTTGTTATTCAAAAAATTACAATATATAATTTAATAAACATTTGTTAATAAATAAGTCGATTTTGTTTTAATTGTTGTTTGATCGATATACTATTACAAATTTGCTCGATATTAATAAATAATAAATAAGTCAACTAGTTTATAAATAAATTAAGAGTTAAGAATTTAAAAATAATTGTTTTTCTTTTATTTTCGCAATCTATTCTAGTTGTCTTATAGACGTATTATTACAAGTTTGCTCGATAAACGTTTCTATTAATTATTATTAACAAGAGCGTTGTCTTCTTTCTTCGAGAGAGACATTTGTTATATATTTAGCTAGTAAATTGTTTTATTCGACAAGTTTTACTCGATAAATTGCGCTAGTTTCTAAAAGAACTAGTTTGATAAATAAAAATAAATTTGCGCATAGCTAGATAGATAATTAATTCAACTATCTATTACAACTTGTCTAATGTTCGCTTTGTCTATTTCTCGCTTTACTTTCGTAACAATTAGTCTTTATTTATAAAATCTTTGTAAATATTGTTTTATAAATATTAATAATATAATAAAGTGTTTGTTTCTATATTAATTGTAACTTTTTAATAATTTTTTTCCTTGCTTCTTTAATAATTACTATAGTATATTATATTGCAATACTATATACAATTATCGATTTCTCTATTGTTGTATATTTGCGTTTTTTAATATTTACAAATATATTAAATATAAAGTTTTTAATAATTAAGATTTTTTTGTATCTAATTACTAGTTTTGTTTTTATCTATTATAAATATATTTTTTATTTAAACTTTAAATTAAGTTAAATTTCTAATATTTTTATATTAGATTTAACAATTATTTTGTGTTTTGTCAATATAATATTAACGTTTATATTAAATTTCTTTAAAATATATAAAAAATAAATTAACTTATACTTTTTTTTTGCAAATTTAGAATTGTAAATACATATTTAGTACTCGTATTTATTATATATTTAATTTAGTATTTTACAATTGTGTTCGATTAACTTTTTGTATATTAGTATATTTATATTATTTACAAATTTTGTTGCGTTAATTTGAAATCGAATATTGTTATATTATTCTAAAAAAATTGCGTTGTAAAAAAAATATAGTATCGAAAACAAAAAAGAGTTCTACAATATATTTATATCGACTTTGCGTTTCTTTATTATATAGCTATTAATAATTAAAATAGTATATTGCTTTTTTAGAAAATTCTTTATTTAATTTAGCAATTTTATAGAAATTCTTCTCTTTTTTATATTATATAGAAATTAGATATATAATATATTATCGAATACATTTAATATATTTAAATTTAATAAAAATATTACTCTTTTCTTTTGTTTGCTCTATATAGTATATATCTTTTTTGTAATTATTTGTAGTATTGTATTAATTAAACAATATCTTCTAGTTTTTATCTAAGTATCTAACAATATATTATATATTTTTACAATATAGTAAAGATATTCTAATATAACAAATTTTAGTATCTTATTTAGAGTATCGAATAACATAATAGATTTAAAAAATAAAAATTTAAAATAATTTTTTTTGTCAAATTTGCGCAATATTATTGTAATTGTTTTTTTGAAATAAAATAGTTGTATTTCTTCTTAAATATATTTATTAAATAGAAACTATATTTGTTTCGAGATAATACAAACAAATTATTTTAGCGCTCTATTAATTATGTCGTTTATTTCTAATATCTTGTCTAAAATTGCTTTATACGTTGCTTTTGTTATCTTGCGCTTTAATACTATTTTGTTGTTATTAATTAAAATTAAATAGATAAAACTCTTTATATTGTTTATCGAAACTATAGATAAAAAAGAAAAATATATTTGAAATATTATTTTTGTTTTGTTTTTTGCTATTGTTACTATCTTTATATTTGTTTTAAGCGACAAAATTGTAGACTTAATAAATATATTTGCTATTATATTTTTGATTTATTTAACTATTTTAAATAGATTTTTCGAAATACTCTCAAAAATTTGTATCTAATTGCAAAACTTGTTTCTCTTATATTTTTTTAAAATTTTGCTCTTTTTGTTGTATATTCGAACGCACTTTTTTTAGTTACAAAATATACAATATTAACGTCGAAATCTTTTAATCTTTTTAATTATATTAATATATTTTTGTATCTATTTTAACTTAACTTTTTTGTATAATTTTGTCTATAGAATTGATTTTTCAATAGCTTTCTCTAGTATTTTTATTAGCGTAAATATATATTTGTTGATACTATTTTATTCTATTATATTGTTTGACAATAATTTTGATAAAATCTCTTTTAATATATTATCGAATTTTTTCTTATTTATAGTTTTTTAGTTGTGTTTAAAATAATATATAAACTTCTTTTATATTTTAAAATCTAATACTATTCTAATTAATAAATAATTTAACAAATTTTTTATTTTTTTGTTTATTTTATAATAAATTAGACAATTTGTTATTCTTTTTGTAATAAAAGATAAATTAATAATAATTAGCGCTTTTTAATAATTTCTTGTTATTGTATTTAACAATAATGCGAGAGTAACATCAATTATATATATTATATTTAATAAATTGTTAAATAACAAATACTATCTAAAATATAACAATTTTCTCTATAAAAAATAATATAGATTGAAATTATCTACTATTATATTTTTTTTTGTATATCTAGTACTCTCTTAATTGCGTTAAGATTATTTCTACTTATTATATTGTTATAGTTGTTAGAAAATAGATTATAGATTTTATAAATATTAATAAATTTTTGTTTTATAATATTGTTTTTTGATTGTAGTTGCAATATTATAGTTTCTATATTTTTAATATATTATATACTATACTAATTGTTACTGTTACTCTCTATTATTTATTAAAGTAAAGTTAATATAATCGAAATTATATATTTTTGCTTTAATATAATATTGTTATAGTTTTTGTATTATTAATATATTATAGTTTTTTATCTTTTTTTTTTATAATAGTACAATTATTATTTTGTTTTTTAATTTATATATATTGTATTACAATATACGAAGTTTATTTTGTATTTTTATTAAAGTTTTTTTTTAATATTTGTATCTATTTGTATTAAACTTTTTATTTTTTAAGTAAAAAGTATATTTAATAAATCTAATATATTTAATAAATTTAATATATTTAATAAACTAGATATTGCAATTTTGTTGCTATTTTGTTTTATTAAAATAAATAAATTTTTTATTAATTTGTTAAAACGCTTTTTTTTAATTAGTTGTTAAACTATATTTTTTTTATATTAATAAAAATGCTTTTTATAATAATTATTTATATTAAATACTTTATTATTAATATTTTTTGTTTTAATATTTTTTCGAAATCTATATAAATACAATTGTGTTTTTTAATACTATTAAAATTAAACAAAAAAATTTATTTATTTTTGTTGTTTTAACAATATAATATAGTAACTTTGTTTTTGCTATTTTTTTAATTTTTGTCTTTTTTTTCTACTTTTTAGAATATTTGAAATCGAATATTTTATAGAATTTCTTGCAAACTTTATATTTCTATTAAAATATATTTTTTTAATAAAAATATTATTCGAAACAATAGTTTTATATATAATATATATATTGTTGCTAACTCTTATATCTATATATAAGATATTTGTATTTTTAACACTTTATATATTGTTTTATTTTATATTTTGTATTATAATATTTTACAATTTTTATATTTAACTTGTAAATTACTTTTAATTATATAAGAGTATTTGTTATTTTTGCGCTATTTATTTATATTATTAACAAAATATATTTCTTCTTGTTGCTCTTTTTAGTAAATTAAATTATCTTTTTTATCTTTATATTTTAACATATTGTTTTGCATAATTTTTTTATTATTTTTGTTTTTTTTTCTTTATATTCTTTAATATACTTTCAATTTTAATATTATTAATTATTATATTTGCGTATTTGTAACGTAGAATTGCTATATTAAATATTTTTTTTATTTAAAAATTGTTCGACTCTAGAATCTTTTTGCTACTTTTATTGTTTATTTGAAAGATAATTATTTTTTTAAAATATCGAATACTCTATATACTTTTTTGCGCTATTAGTGTTTTAATAGTGTTAAAATCGCGTGCTAATGTTACTATTTTTGTTGCATTTATCTTGTATAGTCTCTTTATTTTTTGTTTTTCTTTTATTTATACAATTATTTTTATTTTTTTTGTAGAATATTTTATTGAAGATATTTGAAAAACGTTTATGCAATTCTTTGCTCGCTTTGTTAAGAATAGATTTTTTGCTATTGTAATTTATATAATTCTTTCTTGTATACTTTTTTTTGTTTTCTCTCTTTTCTTTAGTTTGTCGATTGTTCTTTTTAGTTTTTTCAAAATTGAAACTATATCGATGCGTATTTTCTTTGCAAAAATATTGTCTAGTTGTCGCGTTAGCTTTTTTGTTAAAAAAAATTATTTTGTTAGCGTTTTTAACAAAATAGTTTTGAACGCGTTTTTCTTCTTAGATCTATAGAATTTCTTTATAATAAATATCTTTGCTTTTATATTTTTTGCAATTAATATTAATTTATATTAAGACGTCTTAACAATATCTCGATTACTTGCTAGCGTTGCGTTGATTATATCTATTTGATTTTGTCAATCTAGATAGATTGTAAATTTACTTGTTAGTAAAATTATTCTTTCGATCTTCTCTTATATAGTAAGATTATATAGTATTGATTTTCGTAGTCTTTCTCTTTTTCTCGATATTAAACTATATATTATATATTATTTTATAATAATATATAAACTCTTTTTATAAAAAATTTGCAAAGTTTTTTGTATTAAGTTTTTTAATAGTTATAATATAGATTGTATACTTAATAAATTTGTTAATTAGTATTAAAATTATATTACTAATTTTTTTAGTAAATAAATCTTTTGCAAATAATATATTTGTAATAAAATTTATTGTTATTGTTTTAAAGAATTATAAATTTTTAGAAAATATTAAATTAAATTTTCTATATAATTTATAATATTAAATATATATATATTAATAATTAGAATAAATACAAATATATTTATTAATTTTCTTAATTATACTAAATTAGTAATATTTTTGTTGTATTATATTTTTAATTTATCAATATACAAAATATTTCAATATAAAATCATTATAGTATATACAAAAAAATTTATTTTTTATTATTGTATTTTTTAAAATATAGATTGTAAAATTTCAATATAACAATCTATTTTTTTTTAATATTTTTTTTCGAAAATTTATTCTATTTATTTCCAAATTTTTAATACTATTGTTTTTTTATAATAAAACTATTTTTCTATTGTAATTTTTGCAATTATATTGCTATCGATTTTTTTAAATTAACAAAAAAATTCTTTAATTCTGCAATTTATTATATTAAAAATCGAAACAATACAAAATCTAAAATATTATATAATTTTTTTATTTAGATTTATTTAGATTTATAATCTAAATATCTGCAATAGTAGTATTATTTAATTATACTATTAAAACTATAAATTTAATTATAGCAGAAATTTTTTTTTTTTTGCAATTTTAATTAATATTTTGAATTGCAAAATTTATTTTGCAAAATAGATAAAAAATTATTATTATTATTTTTACTATTATCGAATTTTATAATATTAGATCTTCTTAACAATATAGTTGCAAAATTAAGTTTTTTTTGGCAATATTCTATATTAAAATTAAATATAATTAATTTTTTAGTTTAGCAAATTTGTTTAATCGAAAACTTTTTTATAGTTATAAAATAGCAAAAATTGTTATAATTTATAATTATACAAATAATATATTTGCTATTTTATAAATAATATTATTAAAGCTTAAAAGCTAGTACAATAGTATAGAATTTCTTATTATATATATTTTAGCAAATTTTAGATTTTTTAAATTTCTAATTAATAAATATAATAGAATATTATTGCGTATTTTTGTTAAATTAACTAAGTATAATTTCGATTTTACAATTTAATATATTAATTTCTATATAAAGAGAAGTATTTTAATTATAATATTGTAGAATAGAAACAATAGTAAAAACTATTTTAAATATTTTAAAAACTTTTTTTGTTTTTTTAATATATATAAATTGCAAATATATTTTGCTCTTTTTTATATTTGTTGTAAAATTAATTAAAGATACTATAATTTAAAAAAATTTACAAATAAAATATTAATAGAATTTTGCAAATTTAAAAAATATAAGAATATTTTTTGCTAGCTCTAATTTAGATTATTTTTAAATAATTTTAATATAAATTTATTTTATTTAAATATTTTGTTTTTTAATTATAAAGTCTAAAAAAATAATTTTATTATAATTAAATATATATTTTAATAGTTTTGTATACAATTAATACTTAAACAATATATAAAATATTTTGCAAATATTTTTTTAATATTGCTTTTTCAAATCTAAGTAAATAAATATATTATTTAAATATATTACGCAATAAATATTAATATACAATTTCAATATACAATTTATATAAGATTAAAAAATAGTAGAAATATTAATAAAATTAAAAAGTATAATTTAATACTTAAACTATTTGTATTAGATATAAAAAGTTGTTTTTTATTTATTGTTTTAACAAATTTAAATACAATAATATATATTATATATATTAATTTTAATAAAATATTTTGTGTTTGCAAAGCATTCAAGCGTCTCTGAAAAAAAGAACAAAAAAACATTTTTAACAATAATTTTATTAAGTTTGCCATAATTTATATAAAAATACAAAGTATTATTAGATTTCTTTACAAACAATATTAAAAATTTAATAGAACTATTTAAAAAATATTTTTGGTTTTTTTTTAGTATATTTGCGAGATATTCTTGTATTGCAATTAATTTATTATATAATATATTATATATATACTTTGTGCGCAATATTTTGTTTTCTACAAGATTAATTAAATACTCTATCTAATTATATATATTAAACGCGTTTAAAAATTCTTTCGAAAATATTTTTATAATTTTTTTAATTTAGTTCGAAATAACTCACTTTTTAATCTAAAATATATTGTATTTTGTAGTTTTTTTTTTGTATATTTTAAAAGCTTTTTTGAAGATAGTATTTAATACAAGAGCGCAATATAGATTTTGCTATAATTCTTAAAAGTAAGTATAGTATTTAGAGCAATTATTTTTGCGTATTTTTTTGCTATCTACAATAGTAATAGAGAGCTTCTATATTCTATATAAAACAATAATACAATTATTAATAGTTTGTATCTGCAATAACAAAAAGATATCTTTAAATAACTATATATTCTTGACAAAAAATTATAAAATAAATTTTTTTTTAGCTTTTAAATTAATAAGATACTTGATTTTGTTTATATTATACAATATATTAACAAATATTATTTAGATTAATATTCTGATTTGTTATTTTTAATTTTTTATATCTAATACTGTAGCAACAAGTATATTTTAATTTTTCTCGAAAATATATTACTTTTATTTTGCTTTTCTATCTACTTTTAATATTGCAAATATATAGAATTATTTAATTTATAATCTATTTAATTGTATATATAGTATTTGTAATTAATAAATATAATATTTTTTTTAATAGATATCTAATAGTTGTTTCTGTTTTACTAATTATTGTTAATACTATTTCTAATCTATATAATTATAGTAATTTTAGTAATTAATATAATAGAGTTATTTGTATTGTTAATTATACTAAACAAATTATTTTGTTTATATAAAAATCGATTTTTTCTATTATATTTTTCGAAATTTTTTACAATATAAAAGATATTATTTGATTTTAACAACTCTTTAATTAATTGCAAATATTATTTAATTTCAATAAATCTATTATATATTTCCGTAATACTAATATAGCTATATTATTAACAAAATATTTTTTAACAAATTTTGTCAATATATTTGTTTTTCAGATTTTATATTTTTTTGTTATTAATAATTGATTTTTTAAGTTATAAATATAGATTGTTTAAATAGATAGCAAACTTCTTGTTAATAAAATTACTATTTTGTATTTTTAAGTTTAAACTTAATTTTTATATTACAAATCTCAAATATACTAAAAAAAAAATTAATATATTAAAGAAAATAGTTTCAAATAATTTTTTTATTTTTATTATATATTTTTTGTATATATCTGCGCTATTAATTATATTATTTTTTAATAAAATATAATATAGTTTAGAGTATTTTCGACTTTTTATTAAAATAGTTTGCAAAATTATTCTAAATATAATTTTTGCAATTCTTAAATTAAATTTCTAAATTTCTAAATTTATATAGTTAATATATTTTTGTATTAATAATTTTTTAATACAACTAATTTTCTTATATTAATTAAACCGATAGTAATTATTGCTATATTTGCAATAATAATTATTAATATATTGTATAAGCTAAAACTTTGCAATTGTAAGTTTAAATTTAAATTTTAGAAATTGCAATATATTTGTATTGTTAATATACTATATAATAGTATTTATTAAAATAAACAATATAGATTTGTTTTTAAAATTAGATAGTTTAATATTTTTTTTGTTCTAATTAATAGTTGTACTAGTATTAAAATAATTATTTTTGTCTAATTTTTAAAATATATTATCTGTATAAATTTCTTTATACAATTAATTATTAATAATATTCTAAAAGTTAATTAATTTCTAAGTATATTTATAAAAACAAGTTACTAATAGTTTGTTAATTATTGCTTTTAATTGAGCAACTTTATTTAAACAAAGCAATTAGAATTGTAAAATAGTTACTATTCTTTTAAATAGAATTGTATGGTTAAGCAAGTCAAATTAGATAATATATATAATAGTAATAGTAGTATTTGTAGTAGAACTAATTGCTAAAAAAATTAAATACAAAAAAAATCTTACTTTCTATAAAATACTTTTTTGTTTGCTATTAAAAAAAATAATACGCAAACAATATCTACTAATTCGATACTAGTTTTGCGTAGATTTAGTTTGCGCAATTCTTTGTCAAATATATACTAATATATACTGGACACGCTATTGCAAAGTAGATCTAGTATTGCGAGATACGCTTTACAATTTTGTCTATAATAAAAAAAAATTAATAATTCTTTTTTGTTTTTTGCTAGATATTTGCAAAGTACTTTGAGTTTTTTCTTAAATAAAATATATATAAATTTAGACAGTTACTCTATAAACTTTATTCTACTTTAGATAAACTCTATCTAAATTTTGTATAAACTCTATTTTTGTTACTAAGTCTAATCGAATAATTTTCTAATTCTATAAACAAATCAAATTAACAAAATTAAAAGAGACAATAGAATATATACGATTTTGCGTCTATCTATTATCAAATTCGATATAGTTTTTTATTGATTTTTTGATACAAATTTGAATCTGAAATATAACTTTTGTCTATTTAGAATTAATCTCTATTTGTATATCTAATTTATATCTGAAAACTATCTATATAGAAAATCAAAATATCTGTATTCTAATTTTTTGCAGCTCTCTTTTGTCTATTTTGCTATCTATTTTTGCAGTTGTTTTGCTGGCAATTTTCTTATTTATTGCGTTAACTCTAAGTAGATAGTAACAATTAACTATTAGATATCTAAGTCTAAATATATTTAAAGTCGAATAACTTGCAATAAATTAATTTTTTAAAGACTTCTTAATATTATTGCAAAACAATAGAATACTATAAAGTTTCTATTTATATCTTATTTAAGATATCTGACAGTTGTTTTTTAGATTTTACTATTATTGACTCTTAAGTATATAGAAAATTGAACAACAACAATAAAGAAGTTTCTTCAATAACTATAACTTCGTTATTATTGTTTTAATTTGTTTAATTTTTCTTTTTTTTGTCTTGCTTTTGTCTCGACAACTTTATAAATCTTTAATAAGAATATATATTTTTTAGCTTTAATATACAATTGTCTGCTTAATTGTACAAGCAATTCTAAATACAATAAATACACAAAAGATTTATAGTTGTTGTAAAAATATAAATACAAATTATAATTGCTATAGATTGTTCAACAATATAAAGATATTAATTTATTACTATTTTAAGAGCTACAAAACTTACAAAGATAAAAAAATTATATAGAAAAAATCGATTTCGAAGTTTTTTTAATAGATATACTTTTGTTTTCTTAATTTTGTTGTTATAGTTATAATACTAATTAATAAAAAGCTGTTCTAGTCTTGTTTTTATCGAAGAAAAATTCTTGATCGAAAACTGCAGTTTTTGTTTTACTACTTAATATTTGCTCTTATTGCGTAAGATAGTAATATTGTTAAAATATAGAATTTTGTTAATATAGTACTAAATTTACTTCTAATATTGCAATTAGATATAATTTTCGATATAAAATTTAATACGTATATCTATCTTAATATATTTTATATAGAAACCCTAATATTGTTTTTTAAATTCTGTTATTGTAGAGTATAGATATAGTCTCTTTTACTAAGTTAAACAAGATTTTCAATCTTGTATAATCTTAAAATACTTCTTGCAATATTTTGTAAGATTGTTGTTAATATGTTAGATATATAGAATATAATATATAATATTACAATTAAATTCTTGTTGTTCAAATATATATAATATAACTGAAGCAAAATTTTTATTGCTATTCGATAGAATAATCGAGAAATACAATAGATCGAAATAATTGTAGAGTTGTTTTAGAGTTTTTAATATTTAGTAATAGTTGTCAAAGATTTTATCTTTTATAAAGCAAAAAGCAACAAAGAAAAAGATATTTAGATATATAATATCGATAATAATAAATAACAATATTTTGTATTTGTTTGTCTTATAGATACAATCTATAATTAGTATTTTCGAATTCTTGCGCAATATTTGTTGTATATATTCAAAAGTAAAGAAAAGAAATCTATAGACTGTTAAATAAATTTAATATTGCAAAAACTATCTATTCTAGTTTATTGCTATATTGTTTTTTCTTGTAATCTATATATTATTTTTTTGCGTTATCTAGATACTTTATTATTGTTTGTATAGATATTAGTAATTTTAGTTGTTTTGTTTTCAGTTTTTAATATGTATTTCAAATATTCTAAGATTTAAAATTTGAATTTTCTAAGTTGTTATTAAGACAAAAATTAGTAAAAGTAGACAATATTTTAGAGTTCTTTAGAAATTTCTTCTTAATCTCTCTTTTAATTTTTTTTGTTATTATTGCTTTGCAATAAATCGAATATATATTTTGTTTAATTAAAAAATAATTATACTCTAATATAATAAGTATAAGTTTCTATTTCTCTATATTGTTCTTGTTTTTGTAATTGTTTTTCAATTTTGTATTGTATTTAAAAACGTATTTTTTTATCTACTTATTGTATTGCAATAATCTTAATCTGCAAATATAATCTTTTTATATATATTGCAAACAACTGCAATTTTTATAATAATATTTTTTCTAAACAGTTTAATACAACGTTTTTTAACTATATAGTCTTGATTTTTTGTATATTTGTTTACAACAGCAACAAGATAATCTAGTATTAAATAAATCTTCTGAAGAAAATTATTAGATAAAGAAGCAAGTATAATTATAATACGCAGTTATTAATGCAGAAAGTAAGTAATAGAGAAGAACAACAATACTATAAACAAAAAACGCAATAAATTCTAAAATTATCTAATTAGACTTAGTAACAAGAATAGAGTTTATATAAAGTTTGGATAGAGTTTATCTAAAGTAGAGTAAATTTTATAAAGTAAATATCTAAATTTAAATATAAATTGTTTGTTTAGTTTAAGTCTAATTTTGTAATTTTATAATTAATATTTAGAAAAAATATTTGTTGTTTTTTTCTTAAAATAGATATTTTTAATTGTTATATATTTATAAGATATAATTTAGCAATTTCTTTTCTTTATCGTATTAAATAATTTAAGACTTCTAGAAAATTTGTAGTTTTCTTTATTTATTTAAATTTTGTAGTTCGACTAATTTTTGTTAGTATTTATTGAATCAAACTTTTTTAGATTATTTTTCCGCAAAAATATAAACTTGCTATTTGCAATTAATTTTTAACTTAATTATTTATTTATTGTCGAATATTATTAATATATAAGTTAAATATAAATTGTATAATTATATTGCGCAAATCTAAATACTTGTATATTTAAATTAAATTCTAGGTTGTATTGTTTTAATTAAAATATTTCTAGAACAATATTATAAATAATTATTCTTACTATATTAAAGATTAGTTTCTTATAATATTGCTAAATAGCTATCGATAATAATTTTGTTTCTTTGTTTACTTTTTTTTTTATTAAGTAATATATTTTTATTTACAATTGTTAAATTATATATGTTAAATTTCTTTTAAATAGAATATTCTTTTTTTTTAACAAAAACTTTAGTTATAAAATTATTAATTGCACTAAAATTATTTATTGCAATAAATTGTTATCTATTAAATTTAACTAGTATAATAAAATATTGTATATATACTGTTAAGTTTAGTTGTTGTTGCTAGACTAATATATTGCATTTCTTTAATATATTTTTTATTAAAAAATTTAAACTTTTTCTTGTTTTAATATTAAGACTTTTGCTTTAAGCGTTTGTTTGCGCTAAGATTTTCTTTTATACTAAATTAATAATTTTAATCTTCTAGAGAATTAATTGATTTCTTTCTTGTTTTCTAAATAAATCTAGTATAAGTTGTTATAGTAAATAATTTAACTAAGTGTTATATATTTCTTAGCTTATTTTATTGCTTATTTAAATAGATTAATATTGCTTAATTGTTGTTCGATTTAGTCGAAAATTTCTCTTTCTTTAATAGTGTTGCTTTTTAGCGTTTTTCGTATTTATTTACAATCTAGTCTACTTCTTTTAATAAATTAGCTAAAGTATTAAGATATTTTGTAATATTGTCTAAGTATTTGTAAAAGTTTCTTTAGTTATATTTGTTATCTAAGTTTGTTACTTGATAAAAGTATAGTATTCTTAATTATTTTGCTCTTATAGTTTTGTTAAATATTTAATTAATTTCTTGCGTAAATACAAGTATCTTGTCTAATATTATTTTATTTAGAACTTTTTATAATTAATCTAGATTCTTTACTAGATAGTAGTTGTTGTTCGATCTAATTTTAAGAATATTTGTTTTTGTAGACTGATTGTTCGGTTCCAACAGTTGGAATCGAATTGCATAAATTATGAAAATACTAACTATATTAGGTTAAAACTTGGTCTAATTAGATATAACTTTCGGGTCGGGTTATAGATTTTGGGGAAAAATCGACCCGAACGATTAGCCTAATCTAATCTTGTATATTGTTAAGTCTTACGAGCGCAATTTACGAACGCTATCTACAGACGCAATTTACAACTATCATATATATATAACAACAAGAGATATCTCTGTCAACGCATAACTCGCAAGTAGAAATTTTACAAATTCTTCAATTCTATTATACAAATTACTATAGTATAAACAAGTAACAAATAAAGATATAAGCGAAGCATTGCAAGATTTTGTGCGTATCTCGAATATCAAAATTAAATTTTTGTTAAACAAGCGCTAAGACTTTTGCTGCTAAACAAATTCTAAGTTGACTAATAATTAAATTAGCAGAATTCGCAATAGATACTTTCTAAGTAAAGATTCCGGAATTGCCGATAAAGAACTTCGAATAAGTATTTTGTAAAATTATTAGATATATTGAAGTCGAAGTAAATATAGTCTTACTATAAATTTTAACTTTTTTGTCTTTATTTAAATCGATTGTATCTATTTTACGCTTAAGAAAATTTTAACTCTTCGAAATAATTATTGTTGCTATAGATTTGTTATTAATACAAAGCGTTAAGTTTAATATTCTTAATAAAAAACTTTGCTTTATTAATAGTTGTGCAATATTATCTTAAAGTTAAGATTGCTCTAAAGTTAACAAAGCTATTTAGACTTAAACAAGACAAAGAAAGTTGTTAATATCGAGAGACTTATTATTAGATAGAATTTAATCAACTCTCTTTAGTAAAAGATATATATTTTTCTCGATTTCAAATGTAAGATTGCAAAGACTTTCGCAAAACTTAATAAATAGAAGACAAAGATCTTTCTTATTATTGATGTTATTATTGTTATTAATATCTCGATTGTTCTTAGTTCTTTTCGTGTTTTTTGCAATAATTAGATACTTTTCTTATTACGTTAGATTTTAACAATATCTTTATTCTCGACTTTGCTATCTCTAGTTATTTAAGTTTGAAGCAAAGGTTCGATTTTGCGATTTATTATAAATAACTTGTTCTATCAATCGCGCTCTAAGATTATTGTTAGACTAATCGTCGGGTCGGGTTTCGGTTCCAACCCTAGGAATCGACCCGAATCGACTTCGGGTTTCGGTTCCAACTTTAGGAATCGATCCGACGCAGTCAGTCTAGTTATTGTGCATTTTTCGCTAGCATTACTTATTATTGATGGCTTTAGGCTAGGATATAGACTGTCTACTAATGGTAATCGATATGCAAGATATGTTAACGGCAACTATTGCAAAAGAAATTTGCGAGTGAATCTTGTAAACGAGAAGACAATGGAAATCGCTAGCTATTTTAAAGGAGAGCGTCGCAAGACGAACCATATGTTATGGCCCATTAGTTGCTCTTGGCACAGAGATACACTCAATCCCATTACGAGCCACATCGTCTCTGCGTTGTTCCTCTAAGGTTTCGTAAGCCCTCTCTTGACTGCACACAACCCTCAAGGGTTGCCTAGCCCCTAATAACTACTGTTTCCCCTCCTTTGTTCTCTGCCGTCCAATCCACACGCTGTACCCCTCGGGACTATGTGCATCCGAAGGTCTTCACTGAGCGTAACGGTAGCCTGGGGATACAGATAGACCAATTGTGGAGACTGCGAGGTCTGAAAGAGCGGACCAAGCAAACAGAGGCGGCGAAGGCAGGGCAATATACACTGCAGGCCACAGGGCCGGCCACCCACGGTAATACTCCAGCCTTGCGCACCCCATCCCTCTCAATCCTAGACCGTCGATCGCCCATGTCCAGTCATTTTGTCTCAAATCCAATCGCGCGCCTTAACGCAGCTCTCCGCCATTGAGATGACGTCCCCAACCTGGAAGAACAACGATTTGGATCTGCCGAGGCACCTCGACGTCTAACCCTTGAAGGATTGCCACTTAAATGGCGCATGCCTCCTTGGGCTTCCTACCCGGTCCAGGCAATGCTGTGGTCGCTATCACATCAGACCGAACCAGCCCCCGAAACCCGTGCGAATAAAGCTTGACCAGTGTGGCCCAATCAGTCCACGCCGAATTGATGTAGGGATTGTTTGCAGACCACCCAACCACTCAGCACCGAGCCGTGCATCGGCGGCGTAGTAAAAGGAAACCCGCCCAGAAGCGAGAGTTATTTAAGAGCCCTGCAGGACAGAGGGGCTAGTGCCAAGAATAAGAGAGATTAAGAGATCAATGCTTGATCGTCTGCCATACTATTTAGTATGGCAATTGCTTATTGCACTTCTCTCTTTTCTTCTCTTCTTATTGCATTCGACTCTTTTGATTATTGCACATATTATTGTCTTTGTAGTTGTTTCTTCTATATTATTGTTTTGCAATTGTTTCTTTCTATTATTGTCTTGCAATTATTTCTTTCTATTATTGTTTTACAATTATTTTCTTTATCTCTTACTTTATTCTCTTAATTGTTGCATTTCGTCGATATAGCATTTTGTAAAAACAAGATTGCTAATATTGTTATCTCTAAGAAAACGTCTAATACTTGTTATATATCTTATATTAGAAAGTTTATTTTTAAAGCACAATTAAATGCTTGTTTCGAGTTAGAATTTAATACTTTATTGCAACAAATATTCAAAAACGTCTTTAATTATTGTCGATTACTATCTTTTTTTTTACAATTTTCTTGTTTTTTATTATTATTATTGTTTAGAAATTTAAAAAGACAATTTAAAAATAATATATAAAATATTGTTTTAAACAACAAGATTGTTGCTTTTTATCTTAGAGTTAAAACAATAGCAAAAAAGATTATTGCACAAAAACAAATAACAACAACAAAAGAGTCTTTTGTTTTTTAAAAACTTTAATTGTAAAATATAACAATAAATAATATATATATATTTGCTTTTATAGCTTTTATTAATTTAAGATTGTTAATAAATACTTTTACAATAAATTTCTTGCTTAAATTTAATAGTTTTGTTGCTATATTTTCTAGTATTTTGCGTTGTTATCTAGATAATATCTTTTATAACAAACTAGATATTAAAAATATTATAAAATTTATTATTAATCTTTTTTTTATTATTGCGACAAATACAATTGATTTTTTTGATATAAAAAGTCTTCTAGATTTGTTTTATATTTTTAATATTTATATCTTTATTGTTCTTAACTTTGTTTTGTATTTAACAATAAAATAAAAACTTTATCAAAATATTATTTTCTATTGTTAGTATATAATAAACATAATAAGCTACAAAATCTTTGTTTCTATTAGATTATATTATTAGAAGTTTATTACTTGCGCTATTTAAATAAATTAAAATAATTTTTTATATTAAATATTGTTTTATTTTAAGATAAAGTAAAAATTTACAAATATCTCTAAAAAGCAATTTAAGTCTTTGTTGTTATTAATATTTTTGCAAAAACTATATTTTTTTGTTAATTTTGCAAAAAATATCTTAATATTTATATTTGATAAACTATTTACTATTATAAACAATATTTATTGTTAACAAATTAAATATAACAAATACAACAATAATAACAATTGCAAATATAAATATATATATATATTTTATTAAAAAATTTACAATCTTAATTGCTATTTTAATAAAATATAATATTTAACAATTTTGTTGCTATTTTTGTCTTCTAATATATCTAGTTTGTTAATTTTTGTATTAAAGAGTTTTTTATATAATTTAATATTATTAAATAAATCTAATTTATTATTAAGTAAATCTTTCTTAATAAAAAGATAGTACAAATATCTAAAAATATATTTTAATAAAAATTTTATTTTTGTTTTTTTAAATATAGTTACGCGAGATACTAAAATCGAATATATTAATTTATATATTTTTTGTATAGATACAAATCATATCTTTGTAAACAAAACTTCTAATATATTTATTGTTAATATTAATAAGTAGTTGCAAACAAATTGTTTAACTATACTATTTGCTCTATTATCTAATTTATATATATATTTACTATTAGATCTTGTGTTAAAATACAACAATAATTAAAAATATATTTAGAATCTTTTTTTCTTTAAAAATATCTTTGTTAATAATAATATATTTAGTAATTAAAAAACTCTTAAATATATTGCAATTAACAATACTATTACAACTCTTATTATACAAAAACAAAAAATAATATTTTTTAAAGAAAATCTTGCTAATATTTTTAAATATATAGCAATAACAATATCTAATTAATAGCTATTAGATTTTTAGTAGAATCTTATTTTCTATATAGAAAATTTCTACTTTTTAAATTACAAATTGTTTTTTTTTTCGATTTATTTGCAAAGATTTTGTATTAAATATTAATATATCTTTTTAAATAGTATATTCTTCTATACTATTTAGACAATTTTTTTGTTATTTTATTATTTTTTATTAATATTTCTTTTTATTAAAAAGAGTAAAATATATTTTGCAATCTTCTAGAACTTCGAAGTAATAAAAAAAAAATAGTTAAATTATTAAATAAAGTTTCTAAATATTAAAATAAATAGTAAAACAATAAAAATACAATTGTTTTCTACTAAATTGCAACAAATTTATAATTTTATTGTTACAACAATAAAAGCAAAAATGCTTTTATATTAAAGTTTAAAAATTCTAGTAAACTTTCTATTCTTTTATATTAAAATAATAGTGCTAGAATATATTTTTCTAAGTATTTTATATATTTTTTTAATAAAAAATATACAATATTACAATATTATTGTCTTTATAATAAGAGATATAGTTTAATAATATTATTTTTTATTGTATTAAAACAATATTAAGATTTTATAGTTTGTTATATTTTAATTAATTTTTTATATATAAATAGATATGTTTAATTTTTAAAGTATAGACAATTATTAAATATTGTATAAAGATAGTACGTCTATTAATATTTTTTTTGAGTATTATTCTACTTGCATTAAAAGCAAAACTCTTTATATTAATATTTATAAAATAAGAGCAATTCTCTATATTATTTGTTTTTGATTGTTTTGTTTTTGCAATAATAAAATTATTATTTATAGCAATAATACTATTGTTGTTGTCAATTTTAATAAAGAATTTATTTGTAACAACTTTATAAGTCTTTTGTAGACTAACTATTCGGGTCGGTTTTTCCCCGAAATCTATAACCTGACCCGAAAGTTATATCTAATTAGGCTAAGTTTTAACCTAATATAGTTAATATTTTCATAATTTATGCAATTCGGTTCCAACTGTTAGAACCGAACAATTAGTCTAGTCTTTTGCAAAATATTGTTATAATTTTTGCTTTTAACAATATACTAATAGAGTCGATTTAAATTAACTCTAAATTAAATAATTTTGCAAATTTGTTTTTACAAGATAAATATAAGACTATTGCTAACAAATATTTACAATTAATATATTTTGTTATCTAAATTTTTGCAATTTTTTTAACTTCTAATATGCGAAGATATTTTTAAATCGAAATATAACTCTTTTTCTATAGTAGAAGCTTGCTACTTTTATAAAAGATTTATATTCGACAATCTTTAAAAATTATATATAATACTATTGTTAGATTAATTGTTCGATTCTAATAGTTGGAATCAAATTGTATAAATTATAAAAATACTAACTATGTTAGATTAAAACTTAATCTAATTAAATATAACTTTCGGATCAAATTATAGATTTTGGGGAAAAATCGACTCGAACAATTAGTTTAACTATTGTTTTTATTTTAATTGCAATACTTTGTTTGTTACTATTTAAAGTTTTGTTAATTAAGTTACTTGTTTAAATCTCGATTGTATTAAAACAAAAACTATCAAAAACTATATTTCCAATTTTTGCTTTATTTATATTGATAGAAGCTATTTCGATTATACAATTTTTAGTAGCTTGCTTTTTCTTTGCATTATATGCGATATTAAATATTGTTAAAACAACAATATTCTTTATAAGCATAAAGCTATTATATAAGATATTCTATTAAATATTCTATTTATCTTTGATATAATTATACAATTAAATACTACTTTTTACGCTATTTTTTGTCTTGCTTTTGCAAATTTTTTGCGAACAAACAAATTTATATATAATATGTACAATTTAAATAATGCAAACTTTGTTAATTAATTTATTATTAAATTATCTATTAAACTTCTTGCAAACAAACTTGAATTAAATATTTTTACTTTTAAAATAAATTCTTTTCGCAAAAATATTACTTTTAAAATTGCTATTATTAATAATATCGATTGTGCAATTATTTTTTTAAAAAAAAAATATTTATAATATTTAGTTGCTTTATCGACTCTTTATTTAATATTAACAAAGATATCTTTAATAAAAAAAGAATTATCGATATTTATTGTTAAAAACTTTGCTCTTTAGAATATAATAATTACTATATTAGTTATTTTTTTTATTGTAATACAATTATTAAGATACGCAATTCTAATATATTAAAGACTATAATTATATTTTTAAATTACTAAAAGTCTAATATTTATCTACGCTATATTAAGATTAATTTTAACTTAATTTTGCAAACTTTGCATTATTATTAAAATTGCTAGTTCTTATTGTTTTTGTTTTAATAACATTGTTTTAAAACTTAAAAAAAATTATTTAACTTCGAAACAATTCTAGTAACTCTATTAATAATCTTATATTATTAACAATCTCTTTCGCACGCTTTAGAGCGACAATAAGATACTTTTCGAGATAACTAATATTTAAATATCTTATATATAGAAATAATATCTTTGTTATATCTTTTTTAACTTTTTATTAGATTTTTTTTGTTTGTTTTGAGTCTTGAAAGCAATAGCAAAGTTCTACAAAACAAAAAAGCTAGTGCTAGAAATAAGAAAAATTAAGAAGTTAGTGCTTAATTGTTTGTTATACTATTTAGTATAGCAATTGTTTATTGCATTTCTTTCTTTTCTTCTCTTCTTATTGTATTCGACTCTTTTAACTCGCTTTTTTACTTTTTTTGCTTCTATTATCTAGATAAAAGAGAGTTAGTTGACTTCGAAGCAATTCTAATAATTCTACTAGTAATCTTATGTTATCGACGATCTCTTCCGCACGCTTTAGGGCGACGATAAGGTGCTTTTCGAGGTAGCTGGTGCTCAAACATCTTATATATAGAAATGGCATCTTTGTCGCATCTTTTCTGGCCCTTTGCCAGATCTTTTCTGCCTGTTTCGAGTCCCGAAAGCAGTAGCTTCGATTGGCCTTTTTGCGAGAAGGACAGCTCCGGGCACGGCTCCAGTATGCTAGCGCCCTCGTCATCATCACGCTGGTGGCCCACAGCTCGCCGCAGGAGGACGGCTGTATGAAGCCGGCCAGGAAGGGAGCCAGAACATCAACTACCAACGCCAGCTGAAGCGCAGTAGGGTGCCGCAGTGAAACGTAGGGAGGCCAAGAGAGAGCGGGATAAGAAAAAGGTGATCGAGAGTGTAAGACGAGGACTGTAAAGAAGGATCCCGAAGTTCAGGGTGCCGACGAGGATGATGTAGCCAGAAGCGCGAAAAATCGCGATCCTCGTGGGAGATCTATTGACTGAGGTCAGCAGCGGCTGGGTAGCCTAGGATACAGATCCGAGCGAACAGTCACGAGACGGGCATGCTTAAGCTGTGCGAGCTAGGAGGAGAGGTATGTGAAGGGAAGAAACCTTTAGGCGATTCCGAGAAAGACAAATTCGAGGGGAAGGAAAGGAAAGAAGAAATTAGGATGAACAAAGAATTAAGAATTGAAGAAGATAAAAGGTATAGTTTGGAAGATCGTGAGGTTGATATTACATTTGTCTTCTATCGTCGCCGCTTTTCTAAGTAGACACGCGCTCGACAGGCAGTTCTGGAAGGCTATAACCCAAAGTTGTCGATCTAGCCCTACTACACTAACGAAGTGCTTACCTGGAGGTGAAAGAGAAACGTAATGGTTTCTGATAAAGTGGGAATCAGGCAGCAGCTCACCCCCAAAGGGACGCAATCACCCAGGATCATCCACGTCGCGCGACGGTAGGGCGGCGCTCACCCTATGCCCGACCGAGGGTGAGGCCGGGGCAGATTTCTGGTAGCTTAGCGCTCTAACTACTGCAGGAAAAGCGAGAATCATGGCCGCATTGCTTGGCATTGACCAGATGTCTAATTACTTTACATGTAAAGTACCTGTATGTTCCACCACGTCCAACGTCGAGGAACGGGCGCATGCAATAGAATCCCGACTAAGGTAATCATATACTAGGGTCCCAACTCTGGAAGTCGCGATGTCGCTCCTCGGCACTCTGGACAATGACACAGTCTGGCAGATCTTGTGCACCGTACGTTATATTCGATTCCTTCCCGAGCATACTATCAGGATCGACACTGATATAATTTTAAGCTCCAAGAGACGCACCCTCAGTCACTGGGTCAAATCTGTCTTACCTCCAAGAAGCTCAACGTCCTCGCACAGCGCTTTCTCTATCGTACGCTCTCTCTCACTTTCGTCAGGCGAAGGCATCAGCGCATTCAGAGACTGCTACACCATGTGTCGAGTGATGAAAGTCTTGTTGCCTCTGTTCGGGAGATACACATCTTTCTGCTCCCGTTGGAGCTCCTTCACTCCGGTGATGAGGGTCAACACTGCCTGGACGTTTTAATCGATCTAATTCCGAGACTCGCCGGGTTGAAACGCTTGATCTACCAAGTGGAGCTCTCCTTTGACATGAGTACTTTAAGCCCTGAAGAAAGTGCCTGGGACCATCGATCCGGAATCTTGCCATTGCTTCTTCACACGCTTCCCCAGTACCATCCCAATTGCCGTCTTGACATTTCTCTACCATATAGATTGGACCTTATGTCGATTCTTGCACTGCTTGCCCATTCTCCATGCCTGAAATCGTTGATCATAAACGTCCATGACCAGCAAATGCTAGCTTTCAAGTCGCTACTGCGCGTAGTCTCGACTTGTCCGAATCTCAGAAGACTTTCTATCTTGTCACGCACTTCGTTTGATCCAGCATACACCACTCATGAACTTCGAAGTCAACGAAATTGCCCTCTGCAGCTGGAGACTCTGGAAGTCGATGGGCCATTGGTGTTGCTCAAAAAGGATTTAGATCATCCATCTGCGGACTTCGTAGACTGGTCCACTCTGAGGGAGCTCACTCTCATCAACCCCCTGAACATTACTGTTCTAACATACAAACATATCAATCTACGCATTCTGCGTATCCGGCTGGACACAGTTCCAGGATTCAGCAACGTGGAAGAGGTCAGACCGTTACTTCGTTCACTACTCGCAAACCAGCGTCTAGAGATTTTGGAGGCGGGCGGATCGTCTGCTGTGCCTCATGCCATCACTCCGGAAATGCTTGAGCCGCTTGGGACTACGCTCCGCTGCCTGAAGATTCATGGGAACGAAGATGTGGCTGGGCTGTGTAAGCGGTTCGTCTACTCGTTGGCCGATCTCGAGCACTTGGGTGAAACCTTGAACGATTTGCATACTTTCGGCCTCGACATCAATTTCGATGGACAATGGGTATGTAATCCTCCTGCCCAGACAAGATCATTCTTCGCTATCCTTAAATTAGGAGTCTGACACAATTTTACGCCGTTCTAGCCTTTTGACACTTTGTCTGCAATAGCAAGTCGCTTCCCTTCACTTGTCCATCTCGAATTAAATTTTGAGATGAACATCGCGCAATCCCAGCAACCCCTGCAGCCAGCAGAGACCTTGAGCAGCGTTCGCAACATTTGGATCCACATTTGGAAGGCGATGGTAACGGCACGGCTCGGCCGACCTGACCTGGTCACATGCCCACGCCTAAGTGCTCTGGACATCAATGTAGGTTCCTTTCGCGTCTCTCACAAATTTCGGGATTTTGAAGACTGGGAGCTTCGTGAGCAGATAAGGTTTCGCGTTCGGCGCAGCGTGCGCGATGACGAAGCAAAAGCCGGCCTTGCTACTATATCGTGTGTGGAGCTGGACGACTTGGCAATCAAGCGAGGAACGGGACCAGTAACCAATGAATACCAAGAGCGGCTGATGCAAGAGGTCCGAGAGAGAGCGAGTTATGGTTTAGCTTGGAAAAGGGACCCAAGACTGGATCGGCAGGGTTCAAACAGGATAGAGAACAACTTCAGAGAATTGTTGGCTTTTCAAAACGCGAGGCTTCTCCTTGATGAGGAGCAAGAACTGGAATGGGCATCGGGAAGTACCGAAAATTGATCTCCGTCACAACAGAAGCAAGCGTGTGGCTCGGGACCCCTACGGAACTGGGCAAAACAAGTTGATCTCGCTATTTCGGGTGCCCCAATTCACGGGTATGTCGCTGTCGAAATCTTCTTCGACCTTGTGATGCAGCGCACTTCCTGACATCGAGCACTATATCTTGACTTCAGCTACTCCAGAGACTTTAGCAAAATAAAGCTCCTAGTACAAAGGTTTTAGTCATTGGCAACTGTTCGAGGGGACACGCCTAATCTGAAGCATGAGTCCGATCCTGAGATTAGCCATGGCAGCAGCCAGATTTCTATTGCCTGCCAAGGTCTTATCTGAGAACTTGTCAAGCAGCCAGCCATTTGGGAAACGTACTAATTTGATGACCACACAATGGTAGCTTAGTCTCAAAAGCGACAAATTGTTGGCTGCTATCGTATACCTGCAGGAACAACCCAAACGGACAGAAAGTCTAAGAGTACGAAAACGAGTCGGAATACCAGTGTATCAAGCATTCAGCGCCTGATTGACCTAGTACGTTGGATTACGCCTGTCTCGACGAACCAGCCCCCGTGAAGCTTAAGGTCCCCTTGGTGGATACTCGTTCACCGACTCCAGTTTCTTCCATTTACCGGACACTACACAATGGGCCCGATTGTACCACGCTACGAGACGTGGCGATCAGCGGAATATCTTGATATGCTTTCATAGGTGGCTCACCCGCTGCTACAAATGCGAAACTGTCGGCAATATGCCGCTTGCTCTCCTTGGACAACATATATTGCCCGTTACCATCTTTTTGCGATATCGCATCATAGCCATACACGCTACTGCTTTCGGGACTCGAAACAGGCAGAAAAGATCTGGCAAAGAGCCAGAAAAGATGCGACAAAGATACTATTTCTATATATAAAGTGTTTGAGCATCGACTATCTCGAAAAGTATCTTATCGTTGTTCTAAAAGCGTGCGAAAGAGATTGTCGATAATATAAAATTATTGACAAAATTATTAAAACTACTTTAAAGTCGACTAACTAGACTGATCGTTCAGGTCGGTTTTTCCCCAAAATCTATAACTCGACTCGAAAGTTATATCTAATTAGATCAAGTTTTAATCTAATATAGTTAGTATTTTCATAATTTATGCAATTCGGTTCCAATTGTTGGAATCGAACGATTAGTCTACAACTAACTTTCTTTTATTTAAACAATAACAGCAAAAGAAGTAAAAAATCAAATCAAAAAAATCAAATACAATAAGAAAAAGAAAAAGAAAAAAGAGAAAAGTACAATAGACAATTGTTATACTAAATAATATAACAAACAATTAAGTATTAACTTCTTAATTTTTCTTATTTTTAATACTAGTCTTTTTGTTTTGTAAAGCTCTATTATTGCTTTTAAAACTCGAAACAAACAAAAAAAATTTAACAAAAAATTAGAAAAAATATAACAAAAATATTATTTCTATATATAAGATATTTAAGTATTAACTACCTCGAAAAGTATCTTATTGTTGCTCTAAAAGTATGCAAAAGAGACTATTAATAATATAAAATTATTAATAAAATTATTAGAATTACTTTAAAGTTAATTAACTTTCTTTAAATTTTAAAACAATATTATTAAAATAAAAATAATAAGAATTAGCAATTCTAATAACAATACAAAGTTTACAAAATTAAGTTAAAATTAATCTTAATATAGTATAGATAAATATTAGATTTTCAATAATCTAAAAATATAATTATAGTCTCTAATATATTAGAATTGCGTATCTTAGTAATTATATTGCAACAAAAAAAATAACTAATTGTTACGACCCTAGCTCGTTACAGCTGGTATATACCCTACAGAGCAGTCTGTAGCATATAGCACGATTACCTGCATGCTCGACGGCTTGGCAGGCGAGTAGAGCTCGACATGCTCGACAGCGAGCAGAGCGAACAGAGCTCGACATGCTCGACAGCGAGCAGAGCGAGCAGAGCTCGACATGCTCGACAGTGAGCATGGCGAGCAAGAAGGATCTCTTTAGTATATAGATCCCCTAGACACGACTCCCTTATGAATCGTGTTCAACTCATCATAGGTTTTTACTTATTGTTACTCTGGTTCATCGAACCTCTCTTAAGGTTCATTGAACATAGGAACTGCCTATAGTTGCAACCCTTGTTACCAAGTGATTGCTTGCATTGCTTGAAGACGCCTACAAACCTCTCCAATAGCACAACCCACCCTAATACCTTCGAAGGAAGTACTAGCGTAACACTAATATAGTAATTATTATATTCTAAAGAATAAAGCTTTTAATAAAGAATGTTAATAATTTTTTTTTTATTAAAGATATCTTTGTTAATATTAAATAAAAAATCGATAAAACAATTAAATATTATAAGAAGTATTCTTTTTAAAAAAGCAATTGCACAATCGATATTACTAGTAGTAACAATTCTAAAAGTAATATTCTTGCAAAAAAAATCTATTTTAAAGATAGAAATATTTAGTTCGAATCTATTTGCAAGAAGTTTAATAGATAATCTAATAATAAATTAATTAGCAAAATTTATATATATTTTATATAAATTTGTTTGTTTATAGAAAATTAACAAAAGCAAAATAAAAGATAGTATAAAAAGTAGTATCTAATTATATAATTATATTAAAGATAGATAGAATATTTAATAAAATATCTTGTATAATAGCTTTGTACTTACAAAGAATATTGTTATTTTAACAATATTTAATATTGCGTATAATATAAAGAAAAAGTAGACTACTAAAGATTATATAATTAAAATAGTTTTTATTAATATAAATAGAGCAAAGATTGCAAATATAGTTTTTAATAATTTTTATTTTAATACAATTAAGATTTAGATAAATAATTTAATTAATAAGATTTTAAATAATAGTAGACAAAGTATTGCAATAAAAATAAAGACAACAATATTATATATAGCTTTTAAAGATTATTAAGTATAGATTTTTTATAAAAGTAGCAAATCTCTACTATAGAAAAAAAACTATATTTCGATTTAAAGATATCTTTGTATATTAGAAGTTAAAAGAATTGCAAAAATCTAAATAGCAAAATATATTAACTATAAATATTTATTAATAATAGTTTTCTATTTATTTTGTAAAACTAGATTTATAAATTTATTTAATTTAGAGTTAATTTAAATTAACTCTATTAATATATTGTTAAAAACAAGAATTATAACAATATTCTACAAGAAATTTATAAAATTATTACAAATAAATTCTTTATTAAAATTAACAACAACAATAGTATTATTATTATAAATAATAATTTTGTTATTACAAAGACAAAACAATTAAAAACAAAACATTTAAAGAATTGCTCTTATTTTGTAAATATTAATATAAAGAGTCTTGCTTTTAATATAAGTAAAATAGTATTTAAAAAAGATATTTAATAAATATATTATCTTTATATAATATTTAATAATTGTCTATATCTTAGAAATTAAATATCTTTATTTATATATAAAAAATTAATTAGAGTATAATAAATTATAGAATTTTAATACTATTTTAGTGCAATAGAAAATAATATTATTAAGCTAAAATTTTTGTTATAGAGACAATAATATTGTAATATTGTATATCTTTTATTAAAAAAATATATAAAATACTTAGAAAAACGCGTTCTAGTATTATTATTTTAATATAAAAGAATAAAAAGTTTACTAGAATTTCTAGACTTTAATATAAAAATATCTTTACTTCTATTGTTGTAATAACAAAGTTATAAATTTGTTATAACTTAGTAGAAAACAATTATATTTTTATTATCTTACTATTTATTTTAATATTTAAAAACTTTATTTAATAATTTAATTGTTTTTTCTTTCTATTACTTCGAAGTTTTAAAAAATTGCAAAATATATTCTACTTTTTTTAATAAAGAGAAATATTAATAAAGAGTAGTAGAACAACAAAGAAATTGTTCAAATAATATAGAAAAATATATTATTCGAAAAAATATATTAATATTTAATATAAAATCTTTACAAGTAAATTAAAAACAAAAAGAACAATTTGTAACTTAAAGAATAAAAAAATTTCTATATAGAAAACAAAATTTTACTAAAAATTTAACAATTATTAATTAAATATTATTATTACTATATATTTAAAAATATTAGCAAAATTCTCTTTAAAAAGTATTATTTCTTATTTTTGTATAATAAGAATTGCAATAGTATTGTTAATTATAATATATTTAAAAGTTTCTTAATTGCAAAATATACTATTATTAATAAAGATATTTTTAGAGAAAAAAAAATTATAAATATATTTTTAATTATTGTTGTATTTTAATACAAAATCTAATAATAAATATATATATAAATTAAAGAATAGAATAAATAATATAGTTAAATAATTTGTTTACAACTATTTATTAATATTAACAATAAATATATTAAAAACTTTATTTATAAAGATATAATTTATATCTATATAAAAAATATATAAATTAATATATTTAATTTGAGTATCTTGCATAATTATATCTAAAAGAACAAAAATAAAATATTTATTAAAATATATTTTTAAGTATTTGTATTATCTTTTTATTAATAAAGATTTACTTAATAGTAAATTAAACTTATTTAATAATATTAAATTATATAGAAAATTCTTTAATATAAAGATTAACAAATTAGATATATTAAAAAATAAAAAAAACAATAAAGTTATTAAATATTATATTTTATTAAAATAGCAATTAAGATTGTAGATTTTCTAGTAAAATATATATATATATTTATATTTGCAATTGCTATTATTGTTGTATTTGTTATATTTAATTTATTAACAACAAATACTATTTATAATAATAAATAATTTATCAAATATAAATATTAAGATATTTTTTGCAAAATTAACAAAAAAATATAATTTTTGCAAAAATACTAACAACAATAAAAACTCAAATTACTTTTTAAAAATATTTGTAAATTTCTACTTTATCTTAAAATAAAATAATATTTAATATAGAATATTATTTCAATCTATTTAAATAATATAAATAACAAACTTCTAATAATATAATTTAATAAAAATAAAGATTTTATAATTTGTTATATTTATTATATATTAGCAATAAAAAGTAAAATTTTAATAAAACTTCTATTTTATTGTTAAATACAAAATAAAGCTAAAAATAATAAAGATATAAATATCGAAAATACAAAACAAATTTAAAAAATTTCTTATATTAAAAAAATCGATTGTATTTGTTGCAACAACAAAAAAAAATTAAAAATAAATTTTATAATATTTATAATATTTAGTTTACTATAAAAGATATTGTTTAAATAACAACGCAAAATACTAGAAAATATAGCAACAAAACTATTAAATTTGAGCAAGAAATTTATTGTAAAAGTATTTATTAATATTCTTAAATTAATAGAAGCTATAAAAACAAATATATATATATTATTTATTATTATATTCTAAAGTTAAAGCTTTTAAATAATAAGAGATTTTCTTGTTGTTATTATTTACTTTTGTGCAATAATTTCTTTTGCTATTGTTTTAACTTTAAAACAAAAAGCAACAATCTTGTTATTTAAAACAATATTTTATATATTGTTTTTAAATTGTCTTTTTAAATTTCTAGACAATAATAATAATAAAGAACAAAAGAATTGTAAAAAATAAGAAAATTGTAAAAAAGAAAACAATAATTAACAATAATAAGAAATATTTCTAAATATTTGTTGCAATAAAGTATTAGATTCTAACTTAAAACAAATATTTAACTATATTTTAAAGATAAACTTTTTAATACAAAATATGCGACAAGTATTAGACGTTCTTTTAGAGATAACAATATTAGCAATTTTGTTTTTACAAAATACTATATCGACAAAATGCGACAATTAAGAGAATAGAGTAAAAGATAAAAGAAATAATTGCAAAACAATAATAGAAAGAAATAATTGCAAGACAATAATAAAAAGAAACAACTACAAGACAATAATATAGAAAAAACAATTACAAAAACAATAATATATGCAATAATTAAAAGAGTCGAATGCAATAAAAAGAAGAAAAAAGAGAGAAGTGCAATGAACAATTGCCATACTAAATAGTATGGTAGACGGCCAAGCACTGACCTCTTAATCTCCCTCATCCCCGGCACTAGCCCCCCTGTCCTGCAGGGCTCTTTCTGTGGTGCCATCCGGGAATTTGTTTGGGACTAGGTGTGAGCATCAGCGAACCACCACCAGTACAGAAAGAGGTCTCTGATCGAATCGACGTACACTGATTGATAGAATCAGCGACATGGATAAATTCGTGGAGAAGCTTGTAAGTCATGAGTGTTTTAGCTGCATCCACCGTGAATTCTTCAAACTGATATAGGCGGTAGATCTTCAGACCGTCAGTTCTCGCGTGCAATGCACTAAGCGGAGCATGTCCGCATAGAACTATGGCAAAGCCACCTCCGGCAAGTTGGTATCCAAAGGCCTCATAATCGCCGCTGCATGCTACTGTGATGCCAGGCCGCAGCTTGACAGGGCTGTAGCTGTTCAGCTGGTCTCGAAACATGCCAGTGTTAGTATCGATTGACGCGAGATGGTCGCTACCGCAAAAGATCACTACTTTCCCGTCCACGGTGTCCGAGTACGGTCCCACTTTGGAAGCAGCGACACTAAACCATGCTTAAGTATGGTCAGCTGCTAGTTCTCATCTGCATAATACACAAGCCCAATTCTTTTGGATCACACGCCCAAGAGCTTTTGAAGTCGGGGTCCGCCTCATCTGGGTTGACAAAAAAGCTCAATTACGCTTCGTCTATGACTCTGGCTTGGTCAAGATGCCGAATGTGTTATCGTGTAGGCGTTGAAACGTTTCGTCGCCTCGACTTCTGTCGGTATGTTTCGAGGGTATGTGATCCAGGAAGAGCGCTTGAGCCCGAGAAGTGTTCAGTTTCAATAGAGAGACTTACAGATTGCGTTCGTCCAATCGTCGGCATTATTACCCCCTAGCATGTCCTGCATGAGCGTATCGCCATACTGCACAGGGAGTGGATGCTGCATTCGCCAATTGCCACTATATTGAGCGTACGCCAGCGCTTCTAATGCTTCATCCGCGGCATTCTTGACATTGTTTCTGATGTCGCCGTGGCAACTCTCATGGATTGAACATCCAAGAGAGACGTTGACTAGGCAGAAGAGATAGAACAGGGCGAGCCCGAGTCCCAGCTCTGTTTTTCCGGATGGGCCGGATGTGGAATTGCCAAATCGTTCGGTTGTTGTTGGCTCCGCCATGGGAAACGGGACGACCAGGTCTTTGCTTGCTGATGACCAAGTCTGTCAGCGAGAAACCTCTGTGAAAGTCCCTGGTATTGACTTACTCTTCTTGGCGAGTGGGTAAGATGTCCTTATGTCTAAATTTACTCAATTTCGGTCCCACAGAATACCACTCAGCGACGTGAACAGTTGCCAGGGCTTGGTGTTTATTCCAGAAGGCGATCGTGAGCGGAAGGGAAGCAGAGAAGTAGCAATGATGTTTTCGACTTTAAATAAAATAATCTCTTTGTCAGAGGAGAACGACACGTTATGAAAGGACACTCGGAGGCGACCTATATATCTACAGCAGAGCAAATCCATACTCGCTAACGATCGATGCAATACTGAGCTATGAGGGTCGAGTATGAAACTGCGACGTGTCTAACCACCATCACTACGCCTTCTCGAGTGCCTGACCTACCTTGAGTCATCCTGGGTAGGCGTTTATACGGTGGAAACATAGAGCCAGTCGCACGACAGGCCATATCAGAAGCCACGTCTAAACGCCAGGCTGCTAGGGAGCGAACGATACGGGGACCATTCCATGAACCCATAGTGGAAGGGAAGATCATTGCGGCGTTTGAAACACGGATCGAATACCGCAGCGTTTTGCTGAGGCGCGGTACGAGCTGTGCTGTACTCGTGTTTCACCTTCAAGCGCTTAGCAGTAGGGCCGTCAAAATCACCAACGCGACTTCAGCCCTCCGACTCTTTCCGCCTGGTAGAGCATCTGGAACAATTGATGTTCCCATGATGATCTGACCGTTGTCGATAAGCGGCTAAGGCGCATTGCTCCTACCTCGCTTCTAACAGTTCCTCCATAGTTACCTAAGTGCAAGGATCTTTGGTTGAGGTTCATGAAACCGGAGACTGCTAAAACAGATGGCAAGCAAAGGAGGATGAAACACGGCCATCGGAGCTCCTGCAGCAATTGGCCCACCGCGATGCTGAGGCTCTCACCACGAGATACTGTCAGCTACAGAAGTGTCGAGATGAATCCAGCCAATACTTCGACATCGAGCTGGGATATGCATCTCTCGGACGTCTGGCTGCGCCTACTGTGGCATCTCTCCTGACCTCCAACGGCATAGCTTATCTACTAATGGGCACAACAAAGTCTTCGTTGGTCGCCAGCAACCAAAACTAACCCAAAAAGCTTTCAGAACAAGCCAACATTTCCGCAAGGTTGCTACGCCTTTCTTAGAGTCTTGGTCGTTTCAGCCTCGGGGATCCCGTGTTAGAAAGGCCTGCCAGCACTGAAAAGAATGGCGTTGGTCCTGATCAGTCTCCTATATACGGTATGAGTGAGTAGCCTGATTCAGCTGTCCCATCATATAAACCGCGTTCAACACCCACCATATACTACATATACACGGATTCATCATGATTTTACCACGCTCAGTTCACGCTGCTCGGTGTTTCCTTGCTTTGAGCTTCTCGGTCTCTACTGTTCTGGCTGATATGTGGGAAGAAGAACAATGGGTAGGGTTTATGATCGACGACGTCAACCCGAACATCAACGACTGGCAAACCTACGAGACCGACGTTACCGTGACATCAGCTGGATCTGCTGCCACAACACAGCAGTCATGGATCGCGTCGAACACGAATAACCTGGGACTAATCCCATTGACCACAACATTTGACGGGAAAGCTCAGGTGACCTCGGTCACCCAATACGTCCAATTTGCGACGTCGACCGTTACTAGTAGTGGGAACACAGCCATCCCGACCGAAATGCTAGTAGCGCCAGCGATCTGGTCGGCTGTGGGAGATGCGGCGAACGAGGCATGCGGTAATCCAGGAAGAAAACGCCGATTCTGTGACTTATCCAAGGTTGCCGAGGCAGACATTGCCCGATTCGTGATCGCCAGACTTGCCAAGTCGGAGATTGTGTTGCCAACGTTGGCGGTCTTTGGACTGGTCAAATGGATTCAAAATGGAGCGCTGAATCGCGCTGAAGATGACAAAATCCCAACCTAGGCACTCTGCCCGCGAGTACTACGTCGAACGTCGAAAGCACTGCAACGGCCTGGGTGGTTCAATACTTATCTAACGAGACTGAATTATCCAAAGAGATGGCAGCTGCGACGATACCCCTTCCATATTCGACCCTATCAGAGAGCACCACTTCCACGAGCCTCAGTTGCGCAAATACTGGTACAGCCAGCGTAAGCGCGAGCTTGGCTTACGATAATGTGGTATCCTTTTGCGGACAGGCAGACCACCTCGTTAAGATCGATCCAACCTTGGAAACCTCTCAAAGCTTCCCAGGGATGGACCAGAACAGTACGCTCTCAGTCAGTTGGGCTGCTGGTTGTGCAAGTGGCGCTACCGAGTACACGTTGACTCAGGACGATTGTCGAACATACTTGAACGACACCATCAACAACTGCGAGACCGACTCCAACGATAAACATGGCGGAAGCATTACAGCTGAATGCGTTGTGTTCGCAATGGCGCCGCAGCCGTACGTCCCCCCGCCACCGTTTGATAATCCATCGTCCCTCACGCCAGACCTACCTGCAGCCACGGTCAAATCATTGCACTGTCCAAGCCCGACGCCCATGGCGATGTTCAACAAAGACGATGCAGCCCTGGCAATCGACCGGGCCTGCGCTATGATGCACGACATAAACTAATCATGGCGGGTCAACCACCGTACCTCAATCATGATCCACCACATTCCTCCGGCTCCGGTGCAAGTTGTTGCTCCACCAGCATCCCGATCAAAACAGACTATGCCCTAATCCAGGCCGCGGTCGCCCCTTTTCGTGAGTCTCAAGCCCTTATTCTATGGCAGGGCATAGTGCTCGTCATGCTAATAGCTTCGACACTGCAGTGTACGCTCCCTGTAACCCCTCCACTGTGCCAGATATGGATTTCAGCGATGATGCGAACGTAGAATTATGCAAGACTAATCCCCACATGGTAGTCGATAGCTGTAAGTATCACCGTTCAATTTCACTGCCTTTTCTCTCGTGGACCGTCTTCGCCGGGGGTTCGAGAGCTAGAAGTCCGAGATGCTAACTGGAGCTTCTTTCCTGGGGACAGGTGGATTAGATACACAGCCCGAAGGACAGCAGTACTGGAGAAATGGTGGCTTTCTGGTCCAGAATTGCTACATGTATACCGTCACTGCTTGGGGTTCTGAGGACGATCTGGGGAGTCAGAACTGGGTAAAGATATCACAGGATCGGATATTGCGGGATCCATCGCTGCTGCCATAATGGTTGCTTCGCAATCCGGGCCGACATTTTACAACCAATCGTAGACTCCGGTGAATCAATCTTTAGCATTCGGCCAGAACCGGGTGCAGACGAAATGACGATAAGGCTATAAAGAACGGGTTGAACCGTCGAGACATCTGATGCCCTCATAGCAATATCTAATTCAGGGACTCGAACGGCTTAGGAATGGATTGAATATAATTTATGACTTCTCGGACCCTGAAAGACGCAGCACACCAAGACATTGTGTCAGCACACCCTTATCACAGATAGAAGCAGCGAATCATCTAATTTCACTACAATGATAGGGCAGTAGAGATCCTTCCAAGCTAAAGGCGTCTGATTTGACGAGGAGGATCATGACACACTGCAGTCCCAGGCCCAAGCATCTCCTGGGTTCGGGATGGCACATCCAATGAAAGCGATAACCATAAAGGTCCCTATCCTGAGTGCAAAAGTTATGCAGCGTGTAAACACTGGGTGGGAAGCCACCTAAATTGCAAGGGAAGCGAGCATCTATACCAACATCTGTAGAGCGGAATATAGAGGTTACTTTCTTCCAGAGCATGCAGTTCATGAACACGATGACCAACATGAAGAAAATAGGTGCCTCAAGATAGTATGTAACCAGTAAACGTTGAAGACTTTCGTCGTCAACTTACAATCTCCTACCTTCCAATATTTCCTCAAGACCTCGGCTTCGTACCCACCGTGAATCGCCAGTAGATTCCACTTGATTCGCCCTTTCCAAGGTACGCCATCCCGCGACAGTGACAACTGGCGCTCTTCTATCTCTTGACCACCTCCTCTTTCTTCTTCCCCTCCACAGGCATCACTGGATTTACCTCCTCCACCACCTTACCAACCACCTCCCCCCACTCCCCCCTCTTAACCCCATACCTCCACCCCATATACCCCACCACCCCTAGCAGCCCCCCCAGCCCTGCGCACCCCACCATCCCCCTCCACCCGCGACCCGCCACCACCCCCGCCCCAGCCACCGCCCCCACCGCACTAAACACATCACACTCCACCTGCCCCCTATT
>JAABUS010000817.1_pt1 | contig 74401 bp, 66 predicted proteins | sample 5560161 | NCBI WGS metagenome assembly JAABUS01 (sample SAMN10711885, study PRJNA513376) | rock metagenome | isolation source: Antarctica rocks | place: Antarctica: Victoria Land, Trio Nunatak nord | collected 2016-01-04
GGTGTGGTGGGTGCTTGGGATTGGATATGTAAGATGGGGGGGGTGGGGAGAGGTTTATGTGCTCTATGGAAGACAGGTTATGCTTGCAAGGGGCTTTTTGCACAAGCGATGGAGGAGCGTGGAGTAATGGTTACATTAGTAATTCTGCATATGTTCATCGTTCAAAACTCATAACCACATAGCGCAATTCCCTCTTGTACCAACCCATGTCCTACGGACCCCTTCCCCCATCCCCTTCGACCTCCCTCAGATACCTCTCCCACGTCCCAATAACCCCCTCATAGAACTCCATATGCTTCCCCGCCAACCCCCCCATCGTCTCGCGGAACTCCACCCCCTTGATCCTCTCAAACTCACCCACCTCCCTCACCACCTGCTCGTCCAACATCTCCGTATCCTTCTTCGCCTGCTCCACCTCCCCCTGCAGCCTCATCGTCTGCAGCTCCAGCTTCCGCACCCGCTCCCGCCGGCTCTGCTCATGGTCCACGCCCCTCACATCCTCGATTTTAGAGCGGATGAAGCCCCCGGGGCCGGAGAGGCCGGAGTTGTGTGATGCTGAGGCAAGGGTGTCCCGGTCGTAGGAGGCTTTGGTGAGGTATTCGGTCAGTTCTTCGAAGTCGATCTGTTTCTGCTCTCGGCTTTTGAGCAGCTGTTTCAGGGCTACGATGTACGCTTCCATGTCCCGTAAGCTGCCGAGGTAGTCTCGCTCCGTGTGCTCCTTCAGGCCGGTCAAGCCCTTGGCGGTGGCCTCCACGCTTTGCGCGAAGCCGTGCACGGGAGCCTCGACGCCGGGTTCCAGCACGGCGAGCTTCATGAATTGGGTCGAGAGGTCGAGATAGTCTGTTTCGAGATCGGCTTCGCGGCGGGCGACGCGGGCGACGATCTTCTCGACGTGGGAGAGGTCTTCGTCGAGCTTGTCGGCTTTTTCGCGGACGTCGATGAAGCGTTTGTCGGGCTTGTGGACTTTCGAGAAGGCGTTCACGAAGGTGTCGGTGAAGTTGTCGAAGACAGATGTGCTGGATTCGGAGACGGAGGTGCTGCGGCTGCGGTGGGACCGCATGTGCGCGTTCCAGTCTGAGGACTCGAGGAAGGTTATGAGGGGGAGTTGACGGCGGAGGAAAGGGTGGAGGGTGAGGCGCCGGATGAAGCGGTGGAGGGAGTGTGCGCGGCGTTGGGTGAAGTCAGGACCAAAGCGGTCGCCGCGGACGTATTCCATTTTGTGCTTGTCTGGGAGAGGGGGAATGGCGTTGGCGGGGAACTGCTTGCAAAGGGTTTTGTAGAGGAAGACGAAATCGGTGAATCGGCGGCGGACACTGAAGGAGGGCTTCTGAAAGGAGGCGAAGTCGCTCTTATGCATGGTCAATAGGTATATGGGTATCGTTGGCTGAGGGGCAGCTGCAACGGCAATGAACGTACTTGTGTCGTGACCAGGTAAGAGACATAGGCGTCTTTTGTGCCCTCGTTCTCCTTCGACGGCGTGTCCACAGTGCAGTCCAATCTTCCATACTCGCCAATGCCCGCAATGTCCACGGCATCAGCGCCAGATTTCAGCTCAGGATCATGGCTCAGCTTCCTCTTCGCATTATTCCCGGTGCGAATACGGCCTGGACTGTTATTGTTGCCCGTAGTTGCGGGACGAGAGGAAGCGCTACTAGGCTCTTCACGCCATGAGACGTTGTCGAAGTCATCTGTATCCATGCTACTGACAGATGCGGGTTGCAGGGCGGCCGCTGATGGATTCAGAAGCTTTATTCTGCCTTTGAAAGCACACAGAAGGTCGGGGAGAGGTTGGGCCCAATTCGATGGGAAAACTTCGAGGACGAGCCAGAGGTATCGTAATTAATGTGTACAACAATACTTATTAGACTTCTACGTTGTTGAACATCCAATTGCCGTCGTTCTCATTTTGAGCTTCAACCCTGAGCCCAACCCTAGGCTATTACCAAATATGGACAAGGGGCCCATGGGTTCAAGGATGTATTTAGCTAAGCTTGTTATGAAATAGGATAGGGGTCACAACAATAGAGATTCGATGTCTACTCTAAGCACACTCGCTGTATAAAACTGAGTAGTCTAAGTAGCTCTATGATGCATCACGGGTTCCTACAATGCCTCGTAATCGATTCGTGCCAAATACAACCGAGGGCTTTCGTAGTGAACACTCTCCATATCCAACGTTTACTCATAATTTCATCGCTGCGAGAATTGACGACCCAGACTGATGGCGCTATCGTCTCCGTCGCCAAATCTGAAGACATCGTCTTCATCTTCGCTGAACTCGTCTTCATAGGCTCCTTTGATACCTTGGGAATCCACGAAGTCTATTTGATCATCTCGTATTAATGTTGCCGTTGCCTGTTGCTCCTCAGGATCATCGGTGAATCCCGGAAGCTGTGCTCTTGTATGTGGAACGCTGTTTCGTTCTTCAGCCTCAAGCTGCTGTGCCCGAGCAACAGTCCTTTACGAAATTAGTGGATTCCTTAGGGGAGACCACGGTTCTGCTTACCGTCTGTATATTAGCCACCCAGTCACGGCTCCAATGATCCCCCCTCCGATGATGCTTGCCCAGTTGATGGCTTTCGTACTTGCATCCATCTTCTCCCCACTCTTCGCAATAGCCGCTAGTCTCGATCCTATGAATATGTGTATCATCAACTTAGGCGTGACGATTGCCGTTGCGAGCGCGTACATTTGTGGCTGCACCGTAGGAAATGTCGATATCGCTCCGTTGGAGATCGAATAAGGAAGCGGACATAGTCTGATCATACACAGAAGCTTCAGGCCATCGTGCTTCAGCACCAGCGACAGAGCTGCGAATCTCTTGTCGTTTGCGACTAAGCGGTTGACGAAGTTCGAAAGTATCGTTCTGGAAACGATGAAGGAGCACGTTGACCCGACGACCGTGGCCGTTGCAGCTATAAACCACCTGCAGAAGACCATCTGTCAGCAAAGCTTGTGGACCCAGATACGATATGACAAGGGCGAGTGGCTACAGTAAAGGAGAGTATTGTGTGCTTACCCCTCAGGAAACCCATATACGAAACCGGCAATTGTCAAGCATGTCGAGTAGCCGATGACAGGCGGAAATGCCGTTGTGAATATCATTGCCCACATAATGAGCCAACCTCCCCTCAGCTCTTTCCATTTCACCGCAGCAGGCTCCAGCCGAGCAAAGATTCTTTCGTTAAATACTAGGAACAGTATGCCAATGACCAAGGTGGTTATGCCAACAACGATTGCCAGGGCTCTTTGCACTGGTGTTAATTTCTCAACGCCTCGTTGTATTCTCCTGTTGATCCTTTCGACGCTGTAGATAATTCGATCCCTCATGCTGCTAGCTTGCCCTTGCTGTGCAGGATTATTTCGCAACAGCGGCACGCCAGACCGACTTCGAGACCATGGTCTCGGCTTTGAGTGGTGTGGTATCGTTGGCGATCGTGATGGAGACACAGGTAAGGCCAAGGCCCGAGCGGTGGAGCTGTAGTCCGCGGGCATTGTTATACAACGGTTCCGTGTTACAACGTTATGTCTTCTATTGAGCTTCGAACTGGGATGGCAGAAGCACGATACTGTGCTGCCTAGTATCATCAGAGTGACATTGTCGGGTTGTCTTGTCAAGATTCATTGATAGTCAACGAGAATGAGGGAAGTGGTGGACGCTTATCGGAGGATATCTGGTCGCTTGCCTCGGAGTTTAGGATTCGAGCTGAAACGCGTGATTCGACCTGCTGCGATCTGCGTCATCCCGGCGCTTGTGTAGATCATTCTTATCCGATGATTACCCACTAGACTCTGGAACAAGTGAGACATTTGCGCAAATGTACTTTAGTATTCCAATGGTAGCCGCGAAGCGGAAAAGCTCCAATGCGCATTTTCGTAGACATACCGACGGCGTGGAGCGTGATAATGGTCAATCGAACATAGACGCTCTGCGGAGGTCATTCAATTTACTCAAAGTTCATACCAAGGTTCCCTTGTTGGGAATGGAGAGGACGGAAGAATCGAGCAGAACGTGATAATTTCCTCACTCCAACAGAATCCTCTTCACCCGAGCGAGCCTTAATACAATACTTAAGATGCACTCGTCCTCAGTCTCCATTTCATCTTCCATCAATCATTGAGCGCCGTATATCACCGCACTCTCTCTCACCATGTACCCATATTACGCGCACGAAAGCTTCAGCAGTACTCTATGCACTGGCGTCATGGTCACTCTTGGATCTGTTCTCGTGCACAATTGGTAAGCTCGGAGTTTCCTTTGCGCCCCCTATCGATCCTTGTTAACGTGATATTCAGGGCCTCCGGTCTACCCCCCTACTTCCCTCTCTCTCAAGAGTCAGACTGGAAGGTCCCAATAACAGATAGCCGAGTCGCCATTCTCGCCGTTGACACCATGAGAAGGGCTAAATAGAAAATGGTGGAAAGAGCGCTGCCCACGATCTTGACCGCTGAGGGAAAGATGCATGGCAGACCAATCGTCTGAAGAAGTCGCCTTATTATGTCCAATGTCTGTAGACGTCGCTGTACATTCGATACCCCTCTGAGGCACGCCAAAATGTTCCCATCTGAGATTGAGTATTCCAAACAACAAATAAACGGCGTTGTGATTGAATGATCAGTCCAGTAAGCATGCGTCGCTAAAACGGCAGATCGTTGTTGTATTGTTCATTGTGACGTCAATTAGAGGTCAAGACAGGTGAGGAGGCACGAAAAGAGCTTGGGGTTTGGTGCTATGTGGTTCAGCCCGGAGTCGATAAGAGGAATCTTCGATACGCTGACATGGTCCACCTTCACGAGGGTCCATCGAGCTCAACATATGGAACGCCTTCTTGAGACTCTCTTGTTGGGGCTTCTCGATCGAGCAAGGCAGATGCTTTGATAGGTTGATTGTGCAGCTGTGGGCCTTCATTGGTGGTCCAGCACATCGTAAAGCTGTCAATACGGTTTTCTCGGGAGTGTCAAGGACTGTTGCATCATTGCTTGCCCTTGCATGGGAGATCAGATCTAATCTATGTTCTCTGACCGTATATCATTGGACTTCCAACCATCAATGAGCGAACGCAAAAGAAGAAGACGAGCAGGTAAGGCTGCCAACCGTTCGTTCCAGGCGACGGGCTACGATGTCACCTCTGTACCGACACCCTGTGCTTCCCTGTCGCCTCTGCTCTTGACATTCGCAATGGCGCTCTGCAATGCACTAGTCAAGTCGATGTGGAATAACGGCCTATTGAGCCCATGCACCGCCACTACCTTGGCCGTCGTATATGGCTTACTAGCGCTTAAGCCCCGCTGCAATTGATCACTGATCCCATTCGAATTATCAGCTGCAGTGATATCAGCATCATTCTGGCTCTTCGGCAAGCGGCCCTTCTCCACATCCAGACTCCGCTGCCTTTCTCGGTTTTCGCGCAGTTGAGCGGCGGCGGCGGCGCTGTGCGAGCCACCGATCTCGGCAACACTGAAGATGGGCTTCCAGCGCTCGAAGACTAGGGCGTCGTTGGCGGGGGACGGGTAACCAAAGCCGGCGGAGGCGAGGCCGCGCTTGGTCCAGCGGTTGTTGATGCAGGCGAGGTGCCAGTCGACTTTGTTGGGAGCGGCGTAGCGGTCGAGCTGGTTGCGAACGTCGATGAGGTGCTGGACGGAGGTGATGTCGACGTTATTGACTGATGAGAAGTCAAGGATGATGGCTTTAAGAGTTGGTAGGTGGGAGGTGTGATCTGCAGTGCGGCCACGGCGGGGTCCAGGATCGTTCCACGGGCGGTCGCCGAGTTTACCGTAGGTGTCTAAGTTCGTCCGACGGGTTTGCTTGAAGATGGTAGCGACCATGTTGTCGAGGTAGTGGTTTGCGTTGGGATAGTTGAATCCTTCAGAGAAACGATAGATGAAGACTCCGGGATATGGCGCCTCCACTTTGATTTCCGGGTTAGAGCCGTCGTTATGTTCAAGAGGGAGGAAGACGTGGCGCTCGGTTTTGTCTCTACCTTCGTGGCCGTTTTCGTCGACCAGATGGTCGCCGATCACTGAGTGCACCTTAACTCTCCCCAGGAAACGACCTCTGGCTTTGACCACGCGGAAAAGTAAGACGGCGACCGACACACAAATTGTGGTGTAGATGCCATTCTCGATACTGGAGAACACGGTGACGATGACCCCTGCGAAGAAGATGATCACCTCCAAGGGAGAAATGCGCCAGAACTGGTAGACGGTATTCGGTGGCGTGATGAGGTCCCCAATAGCATGGATGATAACTGCAGAAAGCGAAGAATTGGGAATATAGAAGAAGACTGCAGGCAAGGCATATATTGCAAGGAGAACAACAACTGCAGTAATGACGCCAGCAAACGGCGTTCGGACGCCAGCCTTCGACGCAATGGCAGTACGAGAAAAAGATCCAGTAGCAGGATATGCCCCGAGGAGAGGGCCCAGTAAATTTGTGACTCCAATAGCCACCATCTCTTGGGAGGGATCGATGGTGTAATTGTTGGCTCGGCCGAAGGACTTGGCAATCGCAATGTGTTCGATGACTAAGACGATGACAGCCACAGGAAGTTGGCTCGCAAATAAACTGATGATCGAGGTGTCAACCCTCGGAACAGCAGCATTCTTGAATCCTAGATGATTGTCAGCTCAAACCTTGGATGGAGCAGCCGACGCCACGTACCTCTGGGAACCTTGCCGAGGATAGAAAACACGGGCTTACTACGATGGTGTCTATTGGCAAGCCAGCTGATCATGGTGTATAACAGAATGACAAAAACCGTCCGCAACGTCGACAGAAAGAAGAACGTCTTGGCGCGGCTAGGTATCCTGCGAGCTGCGAAGTCACAGGCGCTGCGGATAGCGTATAGCACGAAAAGAGCAGTCAGGCCCATGGCGGCATCCAATTTCGTCCTTCCAAGGTGTTTAAGGACGTTGATCACCACTTTGTAGGTCGATTCCCTGTTCGAGAAGCCAGTGATCCCCATTAAAGAAGGGACTTGGCCCACCGCAATGTTTAGTGCGGACCCCGTCATGAATGCAGAAATGGTAGCCAGGGAGATGAAGTCGACAATCCAACCGCAGCGAATAAGCCCAATGAAGCAGACTATAGTCCCAGCGATGATGGCGAGAGCGGAAGCCACCACATGACCTGGAATATCGGGATGTGACACACGGACCTGATCAACGACATTCCCGGTCACAGTGGACATGACAGCCACAGGCTATGGAGAATCAGAAAGGAGGCTCTGGGCACGAGGAAAGCTAAGCTTACCCCAATGGTGATGTCCTTGGACGTGGCGAAGAACCAGTAAATGAGGACACCCACGAATGACGAGTAAAGACCGAACTGCGGCTCAAGCAAAGCCAACTTAGCATAAGCCATCGATTGGGGAACCACGACAGCGCCGACTGTGATGCCTGCAAAGATATGTTAATATCCTCATTCCTGGTCAGACGAATCCAACCAGCCTACCTGCAACCAGATCTCCGCTGAGCCACTGTAGATTGTATCGACTAATCCAATGAACGAAAGGAAAGAGGTTATAGACATATTGCAGCAGTTGGCGGCCCGAAGGAAAGACGTCTTCGAGCCAGTCCCAGGCTGTCGGCTCTTGCTCAACGTAAATATCGGCGGTTGAAGCAGAGAAGGTGGATTCGCCTCTGGTCACCGGGTCGCCAGTGGGATTGCGATAATTGAGCTTGATGCCAAGCAACTTGGCCAAACCATGGCCGATTCCTGTCGCGCTATGTAACGACATGTCGACAAGACGTGAACGAAGGGAAAAACAGGGGAATTGAGGGACTCAGGACATATAGAAAGTGAGGAACGTTCAAGAGAGCAGGGGAAGAAGCTTGAGCGTGACTTGGAAGTCCAGGAGCAGCGTGCAGCAAGATAGCCGAGGGAAAGGCGATTCTCAAGTGCTGCACGGTGTACCGGGGGCACAGCACCAAGAGATGTGTAGAATAGGAGATATTGGATGCAAGGACGATGAGACTGACGAGAGTGGGATGTCGTGGGGATTAATATATTGGAGTATGGTCACTTTATGCTGGCTGACTGGGTACTAGGAGCCAGAGTCAAATCAGGGCTCGAAGTTCCGCTTCCGAAGTCCTTTCGCGCGGAAAGGGGAGTGATACGTGATGAACGGTAATTGATTGCCATGCGATCATTGAAGCCGCTATGGCGTGATCAAAGCCACTTCCTGTCATCCACAACGCCCAGCTGTTTGTGCTGCCTTCATCGTCCTGTCCTCGGCCCGCCTCCCATAAACGTGCTCGACGCTAGGCCAACAACGGCCGTGACCTAACATTAGCCGAAGTACACCAACCCTACATGTGCATTGCCTTACTTTACTTTGCTTTGCTCACACACCACCTTCATCATACAATATACATGTACACCAATCCTAAACCCAGATCCAGCTCCTAGACATGCTTCTGGTGGCTTTCCCAGGGGATAGCTGCGTTAGGCCCACCCCAACCTAACCCGTCGTTTGGCAAGGGAATCTCCGTGGTCACCAAAGCAGGGCTTGAGAAAGCTAGAGAACTATCATTCTGATTAGTGGCCTGCAATATGCTGGTGCAGTGGGGGATGGTGTGCGAGGGAAGTGGGGTGTGGTGTGCGGCCAGTGGTCACCTCATTTTGTTGATGGCATTTCACGAGTGCCAATGCATCCATGGTTCACTCGGAAGTTCCGATTCTGGTTCTGAACGACTGCTCTAGATGACTATCATCGGCCTCTCTGGGCACGGCATCCCTTCTGATCCATGTCACGGATCGTGTCGCTGGGCGAGTACTATACATAATATGTACATAAATACCAAACGCTAAAGCAATGCATCCCCAGATTGGTGCACTTTGGGACACATGCGTTGTCGGTAACTAGACGACGCCAGATGCTGCCCACGACTCTGTCCATATGCAAGTCCCCCCCCCAAGCTTCCAGCCCAGAGCTTCCTATTGCTTGGATCCTGCCTTACACAGAACTCCCTTGCTTGCCATGTTTTGACAGCCCTACCGCCCAGCCGTAGTCATAGACGCCTGACCCATGCTGGAAAAATCATCGTAGCAGGTTTCGCACAGATGGGCTAGCGCTCGCGCCATTGCCCATCACATCACCAAGCGGCCACCCTCCATTCCGCGGTGGCGTGTGAGGTGATTCGTAGTTGCCACGCGGGCTCCCATAAACCCCATGGTACGGATCGCGCGGGGATGAGTGTGAGTGCCGAGAAATGGCCGCAAAAGGGTTTTCTTCTGCGCGAGGTGGACCGTGAGGCCCTTGCATGAACGAGGGCCGCGGAGGTGATCGAGGAACACTGATCGGTGGGGGCGGTGGTGGCACGTGCTGTGGCCGCGGCCCATGGGATGCAAAATGTATACCGGCCGGCCGATTTCCACTAGCCCGCTGGAAATGGTAAATGGGTGGATTCCCATTGTTCATCGGAGGCTGCGGGGGTACTTCTGGACGAGGTGGAGGTGGAGCGTGGTATACCGGAGGGCCGTGGTATATGCTAGGAGGCGGTGCGAAATGCGACTGAAGAGGTGGAGCTGTGATCGGCGGCGAATGAGGAACCCCGTTGGGCAGTCGAGGCGGGAACGAGGACTGCGGTCCTGACTGGGCTGGATAAGGGTGGAAATGTTCCGGATTCGGTGCAGGAGGCATTTGGGAAGGCCATGCCGGACGTCGCGGAGGGGACGGAGTGTCTGACTCACAGGTGGTTTGCGCCTCTACCGGGGCCACGTCCGGCTGGGGCAATGGCGCTGGTGCTGGAGGAGGCGTTAGGATCCGTGATTTCTTCAGATGACATTTGTGGCAGTGGAAACCTGTAGCCGCCTCTGCTACAGCATTGGATGAGCTGGAGGGTTCCTCATTATTCTGAATCATGGGAAGCTCAGCAGCGCCATCAATTTGGCTTTCTTCATTAGCATCTAGGCCATTATGGAGATGCTCTGAGGCTTGAGCATGCCCGTTCGCAAGTTGCGGCGAGAGAATAGGTGGGTCTGCGTGAGGTAGCTCAGCGCTTGATATGCTGTTATCATTGACGTGGCCGTTGACCTGCGGCGGTCGATCAGATAATTGCGACTGGGACGCTTTTTTGGACTCCGGACGCGTAGGGGATTCGTCCACCACATCGACAACCTTGGTCGTAATTTTGTGCCACAGAGGACTTGCAGTAGTTCCGCAGTGTGCGCACTCTTTCAGCGACGGTTCCGGAATCGTTACATCTTTCAGATATACGACTCTGTCGCCTTCTTCGTCCACCTCCTCCAACTTCACCGTCATAGCCGCCGGCGATACCCTTGAGCTTCTGCTGGTCGCTGCTGTAGCGGCTGTCGTATACGACGTCGAATTTCTATGACCCACGTTACCGTTCACCGACTGGCTTGCCGGTCTTGAGGAGGAGACTATATTGGCCGCTTTGCGAACAGTCCCTGTCAGGGACGTGTCGGCTTGTTTGTTGGTACGGGAGAACAGTTGCAGGGCGTTGAGCGAATTGTCTTCGACCGGCTCGTTAATTGGATGGACTGTTGTCTTGATCGCATGCTCTTTGCAGTACACTACTGGCGTTGCATTCCCGGTCTCGCTACCCATGGTGACAACGCTGACCGCATCTCTTCTCGAACCTTTGACAGGGGCTACATCAAATCCCAGGATATGCCCATGTCGCTGTGCACAAGAAGCATGGTAGTTTGTTGAACACTGCTTGCAAGCAATGCAGACTCCTTGGTCCCCTTTGCATATCTTGCAGACCTGTTGGTATCTCGAGTGAGGGATGGAGCTCACGCCTTCAACAGGCTCAAACAACTTAGCGTCCCCGTACTTCAGATCTGGTACCCACATGGAACAGATCAAGTGAGCCCAATGGTTACCGGCAGTTCTTTTCAGAGGTTCCCGTGGATACAAAGGCCGCCCTTTGTTTGCTTGGTCCTGGTAGTACAGATCGGTTGCTTCAACGACCATCTCTCGTTCAAGGCGCTCTTTCTCACGTTCTCGGTCAGTCTTCTTCTTATGAGAGACTCTTGGAGGCTCCATTAACTCTTGTTCTGTAGGTCGAAGTGGACACAGGACGCAGTCATAAGAGGTGGATATCTGGCAGGTGGTGTCATTGACGCACATATCACAGGTCCATTTGTTCTCGGAGCGTCCTTCTGGAACACCGTAACAATTTCTGTGCACCGTGAGTCTGCAATGCCGGCAGCAGAGGAGCTGAGTTCCCATAGGCTCCATATCGTTGCAAACTGCGCACGGTAAGATACGGATCCTAGGTGGTTCTGGGACAAGTGCTGGTTCTGGAGGCTTCTCGATCACTTTCTTCTTGGGCGGCTCTGTGTTCACAAATGGTTGAGGTAGCTGAGCTTCGAGTACGGTCTTCTGCTTCTTACGTGAGCCCTCCTGACCTGATTGTATGGTCAGCCCAGAGGGTACTTCAACCCCCACGGAAGTGGCCGCCGCAGCTGTTTGGCTGCTTATGCCCACCGAGCTTGCTTCGTTAGCGCTGAGTAGTTCACGGAGTAGCTCCTCGTCGATTCTTCGCTTCCATGCCCTCCCACTCCCGTTCGCCACCTGTTTGGCGACTTCGTCGATATTTTCCCATTGAATTCCATACTTGCGCCAGAGACCAGCACAGCGATGGCACAGGGCGACCATCAAGTGTGCACTCTTATCTTTGCTGTTCTTATTTGACGAGTCAGCGGGCACAGTGGTTCCGGGAGCAGTCCCCGGGGCTCGCCTCCATCGAGGAGATTTGCGGGAAGCGCAGAATTTGCACTCAAACCCTCTCTTTCGCATATGTGCCTTTCCATTATCAAATGCTGAATCGTCTACATCATCCGCGACGTCATCCACAAGCTTGGCGTCGACTTGTTGTGATGACTTCTTGCCTTTGCGCGACTCGTGGGTCTTCCAAATCGCCTGGCCAGAGGGTGACTTCTTCCACATGTAGTAGAACCTTGTAATCTCACCAAGTTTCTGTGACTTCCCCACATGTTTGGATACCAAGCGAAGCTCCGAACCGTACCTTTTCACACCTTCTTCAAACCTTTTGATCTCTTCTTTGCTGTATTCAGGTTCTTTGAGATCTTTTCGTCTGTCCATAGTATGAAGCTGTGCCAACGCCGGCTCGGTTGCGTAATTGTTCTTATAGAGCAGCTCGAGAGCCTTGTCCAAGAAATTTGTACAGAATTTCTGGACCCCAAGTGAAGGAGCTAATTCTTTAGCCTGCTCCATGTAGTCATCAATGATTTTCTCACGCTCCGCCGGCTCGAATTTGCTCCGACCGTGGTCATCGGTCCCACGCGAGGACAGCTCGCCCACTTCAGGCATTCTGAATTGGACTTTTGCAGTATTCGCCGGGTCGTTGTTGGGATGGTCCTCGCCTCGTACAACATAGCCTGGAGGCGCATCCATCACCCACTTTGGTCGCTTCTCTCGCGAAATTCCATCCGTCTCTAGCTCAGCAGCCGCCTCCTTTGTGGGTTTCGCATCCTTCTTATGGCTGCCTCCTTTAGCATACTTCCTTCTGCTTTCGGCAGGCTTCACGAGTCGAACAGGCCGTCCATGCCAAACATGCACATTGGCCTGATGCTTGGGTCCTAGGCGAGAGCTAGCTCGTGGATAGATCCGATCATCCAGATCGAGCGCATCTTCTACACGGCAATGAATCCCGAGATATCGATATGGCCATACCTGAGCTTGCGTGATTTGTTCTGCTGTGGCCGGCCGTGAACCAGCACCCTGAGGCTCTATGTCATGCGGACTGCTGCCGTTGATGGCGTTTCCGCGCTCCTCATCTTCTTGCTCTTGCAGCTCTTCCTCTTCAGCTTCTCGAGCCTTGTCTCCTACGAGTGGCGTGTTCCGAGCTTCGAGCTTTCGCTCCTGCTTCCGACTGCAGGGCCCACAGGACCACCCAAACCCTCGTGCAGGCTTCTTGAGCAGTGGTGGTTGCACGCAATTCATGTGGTACGTGGTTTTACACATGGCGCAGTCCACAGAATCGTTACTGGATCACATGTTAGACAGCAGCCAGCAAGAGAACTTAGCTTAGGCTCACCTTGCAGAGTAGCAGCTGCACCGCTTGCAAGTCTTGATAGCGCTGGTCAATTCTTTACCGCGCCCTATCTCGACAAGCACAAACTTCCATCGCTCATCAAGTACCTTTTTGACTCGTGCTGGTACATTTATAACTTGACCAGTGGGAATGACTTCGTAGTAGCGATGAATATAGCGATCGAACAATTTGTCATACCAAAAGCAATCCTGAGTCTTTCTGAAATCGTCGATATCCCTAATGCTGCTTCGGTGGGAGACATGGCATTTACCCCGAAGCGATGTGAGGGGACAATTATCGGAATGCATAGTCGCAAACACCACCCGTGTATCATTCACCTTACGTTGAATGTCCCTTGGACGATAATACCAATTGACCCGCACTCTGTCCACAGGCATGTCGTGATCGTTGTTGGTGTGCAGAAACTCCATTATTCGGCCTAGATAATAAGGTTCACCTGGTGGCTCACATATCAAGTACGCGTGGTCTATACTTGTGTCAGTAATAGATCATGACTCCCCTAATCTCCTGGCATCAAGTTGCCGAGGGCAGTGAGCCATACCGTTAACCTCCAGCGTAGTTCCATCGTCAGCCGTAAGCTTCCCATCCTTTAGATATGCTTGCGAGCCTTCGAAACTCATCATGTTTGTTTCCCAGGCGCTATTCACAGTAGCAATAATGGCCTGTTTGCGCGGAAGGCTGGCCGCCTGTTCGCCGCCATTGGGTGCACTGGAAGTGACATGACTACCGGGAGCCTTGCGCTTTCTCGACTGAGGTGGGGCAGAAGTGGCATTTTCTGGGTTCAATAAGAAGCTCGACATGCCCGGAATCAGCTCTTTCGGGGTATTAATGCCTGCCTGCTTATTTGCAGGCGTTGTGGACGCTGTCGTTGAAGAGCGGCGAGTGCTGATGCCTGATAATCTTTCGCTATCCACCGGTTGCATCTGAGCAGAAGCGGAAGATGCCAAGGAGGTATGAGGTTTCTTTGTGTTACTCCATTCGTACTCTGTGTCCAGCTCGCGATCTTCGGCGTAGTTCGGTCTTGAAGTTCCTGTCCGATTCCGCGACCTAGTGCCATACGGAGACGGACCGTTTGTATCCATTGCGTGAGTGTGTTGTGCTGAGGGTGCAGATGAGGATGATAGAGATGTGACCATCGATTGCGATGTGGCTTTAGCAGGTGGATCGGAAGGTGACGGTGGATCGGGTCGAGGCTGTGAAGGAAGCGCGTTGGGTGGGGTGGCTGATAGATTATTTTCATTGTGGCCCCGGGTCGCCGATGGAGCTGTGGGGTGAGGTGTACCCTGCGCTATAGAGTGGGAACTTGCATGTGAGTTATTACCCTCTGTTTCATCCGCCATGATACGTGACACCCGGTAGGCCAGTAAGCGGAGAAGTCTGCCTCATAGGAAGCAACGACCTCCTCTTGATGGTTGCGGTACCCGCGCACCAACAGCGCGCCTCATTCCTGACCCAATGCACAAACGAGGCGACCTGGAGTAGCGGCTATCCCGGGCTTGAAGCCTGCAAACCCTGCCAATGCATAGAAGGCGGCGCTTCTGAGGCTCAGGACTAAAATGAGCTGGTTCTAGTAGAAATGGCTAGGCGACGCAATGACGTGGCGAGTGCAGAGTATCTCAAGTAGTTCAGGCTGACAGAGCTGGAAGGCGGGCGTATTATATTACCGGATAGTACAGAAGTCGAGTACCTATTCAAAGGATTGCGTAACCGGAAGGTATAGTGGTCTTCAAAGATAGGCAGGCTGGAGCGATCGGAGGATCTATCACGGTTAAAGAGACGGAGGATGAGCACGAAGGACCAGATGGGCGAAGTATGAGTTTAGAGTGGAATAAGTGGAATGGGTGGACGGGACTTGCAGAGTATCACAACGGCGGACTGCGACTCGCTAATAACAGCGCCAAGTGCCCAATATGATCTGCGGGCAGAAAAGTCCCCCGCTACTTTACTACATCTCGCTTTTCTGTTCCGCGCAAACCTTTTCATCCTGACTCCTTATCAACCGTCTCCGGAGTCCTCCTTCGTCCAGGTCTTAGCGTAATCCCTATTAACTCGTTGTATAGTCGAGACGCTCTGGCTCAATAATAGTTAGCTAGCGCTCTGGCTGATCCGACAAAGCTCGGCGAACCACTCTTCAAAGACCCCAACCGCGAAGTCCGGATTGTCACCATGTGTATTTTCTATTTACATATCTGTCTCCAGCTTCTATGGAATCCAAAATTCGGGCTGTAACCATCCACAAGGCGCGTACCTTGAACGACGTCGTTTACGACACTAGCCGAGCTGGGAGTAGCCTCGGCTAGGCCTGTCGTGTTGACTTCCATGTGAGGTGCTGTCCTGAAAATGTATGGGCAAAATAGAGTATTCCTCTTTTGCTTCCATCAGGCATGTTTCGCTTTTCTACTAATCTCATTGTACTCTATCCGTTTGTTTCCACATGTGATCATCGCGTGTCATGGTCCAGCAGTACACCCGTTATGGTGTTACGCCCACAGTTGACCTCGTAAAGCAGAATATATCTCAATTGAATCATGAGCATAGCTTCTTGAAAAGACCGCTTGATAGCGTTGCGTCCCCTTCAGATGTTCCTATAGTAGGAGCTTTCACTAGCAATCCGTCGGTGCCAACTCCATTCAAGCGCCCATGCCTCGAGTCGCATGAAGGCGACCGCATCCAAGCGAGCGAGATATATTCCAGTCCAAGCACGGAGGTTCCGGCTGTCTCAGAGTACTCCCAACGTCGAGCTGTAGCGTCCACCCCAACTCCAACCCGCAACCCCTTGCTCCACCTATCCCATCCTCGCTACAACTTGCCAGAAACTCTCGTGAAGAACTTCGCTTCTTTGGGTATTAACAGCATTTATCCTTGGCAGTCATCATGCCTTCTTGGCAGGGGCATCCTGGCTGGCGAGCAGAACCTTGTATACAGCGCGCCTACAGGTGGCGGGAAATCTCTGATCGGAGATGTTCTGATGCTGAAAAGAGTCATCGAGGACCCCACCAAGAAGGCCATATTGGTGCTTCCTTATGTGGCGCTGGTACAAGAGAAGCTCCAGTGGCTACGAAAAGCCGTAGACGGCGTTGCCAAGAATGTGGATCTTGACAGCTCATACCAGGTCAGCCCATCAGAACACAAATGGCGGAAGCCTTACCACCAGAGCTCCGTACGTGTTGCAGGCTTTTACGGAGGAAGTAAAGCCTTTCGGGCCGCCAACTGGACCGACGTGGACATAGCAGTGTGCACATTCGAAAAGGTCTCAGCTTCAAATGCCAGAAAACCGAGAATAGTACTGAATGTTTTACAGGCGAACTACCTGGTCAACCACGCCATTGAGCAGTGTACCATAGATAGTCTTGGAGCTGTGGTGCTAGATGAGCTACACATGGTGGACGATTTTCACCGAGGATATCTCATGGAGCTTCTGGCAACGAAGCTTCTCAGTCTACAGTGTAACGTGCAGCTTATCGGGATGAGCGCCACCCTATCCGTACGTATTGCCGGTTTCTGGGGCAGGCATTCTCGCTAATTGATCGAGAACACCGAATTGATAGCCAAATGGCTTAATGCCAAACACTATACTTCAAACTACAAACCTATCCCTATTGAGGAATTCCTTGTCTTTGGTAATGCTATCTATCCAGCGTCAGCTTCGAATACACTGCTTCAGAAACTGGGCCGCAAGGAATCAATTAAGCCTCCATCACTTGCTCCGTGCCGGCTAATCCGTGAATCACCATTCAAAGAGCTCCGGGAGCCCCTAATAAATGCTGTGGTTGCTCTGGCAATTGAAACCGCAATGGCAGGTTATGGGGCTTTGATATTCTGCAGAAGTCGTCAACGTTGTCAGAAAACTGCTTTGCTTGTCGGTCGAACAATGCCGAGTAGCATGGCCGATGATGTTCTCGACAAGAGGAAGGAGATCATCAGTGAACTTCGAAATCTATCAATAGCCGTTGACGAAGACCTAGCCCAAGCTGTCATGAAGGGTGTTGCTTTCCATCGTATGTAGCCCATCACCCGGTTCCTGCAACAACTAACATCACCAAGATGCGGGTATGACGAGCGAAGAGAGGTGCATCATGGCTGAGGCGTACGATAGAGGAATCCTCAAAGTGATCGTTGCAACATGCAGCCTTGCAGCTGGCATTAACCTCCCTGCTCGTCGTGTGGTCGTTCAAGAAGCCTACATGGGTAGAGATCCCGTAGGTCCGGCCATGCTGTAGGATTATCCAAAATATCATGGCCAATGGCTTTTGCTGACATGACCAAAGACGTCAAATGCGTGGCCGAGCTGGGCGTAAAGGCAAGGACGAGGTTGGAGAGACATACCTTTGCTGCAACGAGCCTGATGTCGAAGAGGTAGCCCACCTGCTTGAGATGGAGCTACCTAAAGTCGAAAGTAGCCTGACACCTGGAAAACGGGGTATCAAAAGGTAGGTACTTGCGGGTGAAGGCAAGCTTGCGCTGATATCTGGCAGGGCTTTGCTTGAAGTGATCACAGTCCGGTTAGCAACCCACGAGGCGGCGATTCTGGAGTATGTCCAACGCACGTTACTGTTCCATACTGTGGAGCCGAGCCTGCTACACTCCATGGTGGAGAAAGCCATTCAGGAGCTCATCACTGCAGGCTTCCTTACGGTTGGCAGGATCGGTTCTTATGAGGCCACTCGCCTGAGTCAAGCCACTGTGGGCTCTTTCATGTCGCCAGAAGATGGACTGCTCGTCCATGACGAGCTGCAACAAGCGTTACGAGCATTCGTCATGGATGGTGAGATGCACATCTTCTATCTGTTCACTCCCGTTCAGCTCTATGGACAAACCGAGCTCGATTGGCAGATCTTCCGCCGCGAGATGGAGAGCCTCGACGATAGTGGTTTGCGGGTACTTGGATTTATAGGTGTCAACCCAGCTTTGGTCAACAAGATGTATGACCACAAAGTCACCGCTGACTGCGCGAAAGGCTGACACAGAGCAGGGCTAACAGTGGACGTCCCCTACCTGAGAACACTATAGAGGAAATCAGGGTTGCGAGAATATATCGTCGTTGCTACGCTGCTTTTCAACTGCGCGATTTGTGCAATGAGATGCCCATACACGCCGTGGCACGCAAGTACGACAGCACCCGGGGTTTCGTTCAGACCCTTGCTCAAACATGCGAAGGCTTCGCTGCTGGTACAATACAGTTCTGCGAGCGGATGGGCTGGGGTATGCTAAAGGCTGTTCTTGAGCATATGGGTGACCGCGTCAAGGCTGGTGCTAGAGCGGACCTGCTGGATCTTGCCCGGATTCCATTCGTCAAAAGCCGAACAGCGAGGGTGTTCTGGGAGAACGGTTTCAAAAATTTGATGACCGTGGCAGAGGCGAGTCCAAAGGATCTTATACCGGTATTACTTATGGTAGGTGTTTGGGGTTCCTTCGACCTCGCAGTTTTAACGCATCCTAGGCTCAACCAAGCAAACGCCGAGACTACGGAGATGAGGAGAAATTCCAGCAGAAAGTAATGCTCAAGGCTGAGATCATTGTCAGTGCGGCCAATCGACTGTGGGGTATGTACGGTATCTTTTCGGGCGATGTACATGTACGGTAGCCCCTTGTGTGAGTTGACTGATTATCGATAGGCCTACAACAACAGGTTGAGATCGAGGAAGATATGTGAATGTCGCATGCGCGGCGTGATGGATGGATCAGCCCACTGTCACCCCGTCAAACAAGATGTGCCAAGCAAACTTGCACCATTCCTTGCCGACAGGATGCAAAGAAGAAATGGCTTGGTGGTGAGAAGAGCCGAGAGCCGAGAGCCGAGAAGCAACAGTTGATTGCCAATGGATTTTCAAGCAAGTACCTCGGACACCGAATGCCAGATTACCCAATGCTGACAGGATTCACTCAGTGCTGAGGCTAGCATGACATAAGCTTTCCACTAGGGACCTTGCGGCAAAGGGCGTATGTGGGAGCCGACCTCTATAAATCGGTACCGCTATTATCATGCTATGCTGCCACTACCTTTGACACAGTTCAAACGAGAGTTTCCTCGTCGCTGCCATCTGTTCTATCGCAACGACACTACATACATCACCAGCTTACTCTCACAAACATGGCTCCAAAAGTTGCCATCATCTTTGTACGTATTCACCAGTTGACGAGACCAATGCGCTCAGCTGAAAGACATAAGTTCGCTTACGATCGCGCTCTAGTACTCCATGTATGGGCATATCCATAAACTAGCCGAGGCCGAGAAAGCTGGCATCGAGGCAGCAGGCGGAAAAGTCGACTTCTACCAGGTCGAAGAGACCCTACCGAAAGAAGTCCTCAGCAAGATGTACGCCCCCGGACAGAGCTCAGAAATCCCATTCATTACCCCAGACATCATGGAGGGTTACGATGCATTCCTGCTCGGCATCCCCACCCGCTACGGGAACTTCCCCGCCCAGTGGAAGGCCTTCTTCGACAACACCGGCAAGCAATGGCAGACTGGCGCCTACTGGGGCAAGTACGCCGGCGTCTTCGTCTCGACTGCAACCCCCGGCGGTGGTCAGGAAAGCACGGTCATCTCCGCCATGAGCACTTTTGCGCATCACGGCATGATTTACGTTCCCCTGGGCTACAAGACTGTCTTCCCGCTTCTGGCCGAGCTTCAAGAGGTCCGCGGTGGGAGTCCGTGGGGCGCTGGCACTTTCGCGGTAAGCTTTGTTGTTACCTCCTCGTCGTTGGGACCCAGTACGTATATCTGATATCTGTGATGCAATGCAGGGTGTCGATGGCTCGCGCCAGCCAACCGCCAAAGAACTCGAGCTGGCTACCGCGCAGGGCAAAGCGTTCTACGAGACCGTCGCGAAGGTCAACTTCAGTTGACCAGATGGTCCGTCTGGCCTGCGGGAACAAAGACCAGGGCGGCTACGAAGGCTGCTTGGGCTGGGGTCTGGAGGGTCTCGGAGGATGATGATGAAGGCGGAATGACCGGATGAAAGCCCATAGCTAAAACGGCAAATAGTCAAAGCGCTTCAATTGAACGTTTATCAGACCTGAGTGGAAGGACCTAGACGTCGAATGCGAACGTGCTGACGTGATTGACCCCTTGTGGGTGGCACGATACCAGGGCATGGGATACTCACAATATCGTGCAGATCGCGCAGCCTTACGACATTCATCCCCTCAATATCTTTCTTTGGCTACTCACACCGATTATCGAACAACGACCGAGGCTAATTGTCGTAGACCAGTTAACGCGTAATTCTGCCCATCGCCAACTCAAGAAGGCGCTGTTAAATCCCACTTTGTCCATCGATTGCTATTCGGCCCACCCACACGCAAGGCCTCCGTTCGGTCCTAAGTGAACACCGTGCTTTCAGTACCCGGTATACGAGTCTCTTCATTATCATCACCCCCAACCAATACTCCTAATACCCACCCCTCCTCCTCCCTCCACTCCTCCCCTTCCACCTCCCCCTCCCTTCCCTCCTCCCCCCACTCCTCTCCCACTCCCCATCCTCCCGTTCCCTCTCCTCCCTCCTCCTCTCCCTCTCCCTCTCCCTCTCCTCCTCACTCCTCTCCACCCTCACCCTCGGCTTCTCCAAATGCTTATCCTCCACCCACTTGGGATGATTCCCTTCCCTACACCCCTTCCCATAGGGACAGAACCCCGCTAAATAGAATCTGCACAGGCGACGACGGATGTGGGTTTTCGCGCAGCGCGGGCCGAGCGGGCAGAAGCCACGGGTGTAGTGTGGGCAGAACGGGGGGACGGAGGAGGGATCTCGGTGGAGGTAGAGGCAGTCGGAGGCGTTGGGGCAGGAGAGCGTGCGGCTGTAGTGCGTGCAGTCGGGCATGCGGCGTCTGGGATATCGTATCAGCATCAATTGTTCGCCCCTCCCTGTTCTCCTTTGATGGGAAGGGAGCGAACCCACAGATTGTATTCATGCAAGAATTCGCATTGCTCCCCCTTCTTGCACAGTCCGCGCAGCCAATGCTTGCATACTAGGTTGTTGAAGCTGTGCGTTACTTGGTGCTTGTCTGGGCAGTCGTTGCCGAGTGGGCAGTGGCCTTCGCGGAAGGCTTTGCAGTAGGGGCGGGATGGGTCGAGGCCGAAGCGGTATTCGTGTTTGAGGAAGGGCGCGAAGGAGAAGGCGTAGGTGGAGAGGGGGTGGGAGTTATCGGGGGGTGGGGAGAGGGAGGGGGAGGGGTGGGAGCGGGTGGTTGTGCTGGTTGAGGTGGCCATGCGGGGTGTGGGAAGTCAGGAAAGCGGTCGAGAGGCCTTGAGTGTTATATGTCGAGCCGAGTGGCGCCGAGGGAGAGATCTAAGGAAGAGGTATGAATACTCTCCAGCTGAAGCTCGAGCTCTCAGTTCGAAACTTCGGAGGCGTGGCCGGGCCGTCACCAAGACATTAATGGGTACCCTCTAGCGAGGTGGGCAACGGAACGAGCAAACTCACACGCGCTGCAAAACGCTTCAGATCTCATCCATTTGTGCCCCCTAAATTAGCTTTGGGTGTATTCATTATTCTTCTTGCGAGCGTGCTTCCTTTTCTGCATAGAGCAAGTGCGAGTCAACTTCAACATCATGTATTTTAAACATGATGCCTTGCATCAGTTGTGTTTCTACACATCTTTATGTATCCTGACCTTGTGCTTCGTGTCGATTTCTTCCAAGTTCAGCAACTCAGACCTACACCGCCAAAGGTGTGGCCGACTCTCATTGGTCTTGGAGAACCCAGAAGCACTACCTCAAAGCTATTTCCTTCTAGTGTAGAGTACCCTTGTAACAATTTTGTTCGCGTGGAATCTCCTCAACATGGGTCTTTTCAGTCGTGCACCAAAGCCCAACATGAGCACGCACCCTTCTCGCGCGATGAATACCCAGCAGCAGCAGCCATTGACAGTTGATCTAGCGAAAGGCGGGAGTCCAAAGTTCGTCAATGGAGTATATTATCCGAGCTGGAGAATCTATCGACAGCAACCGCCCTCGTCCATGAACTTGGCACATGTAACTCATGTATTCTACGCTTTCGCACGGTATGACTCGTAGAAGATTGAGGGGATCGCGGCTGAATTGTTATGATAGCTTGAGATCCGATGGCACTGTATATGTGAGATCATTATGGCAGCAGTACATGGATCGACAATGGCTAATTGTCGATCAGCTTCACGATGAGTATGCGGATACTCAGATCGAGGTTGATGGTACTAAAGGCTGTCTGAACGCTTTAGTCGCCCTTAAGAAGCAGTACACTCATCTCAAAGTCTTGCTCTCAATTGGGGGCGCTGGTGAGGGTAGCATAGCATTTGCCAAGGTTGCCAGCCAGTCCAGCACCAGGAGTCACTTCGCAAGCAGTGCAAGGGCAATTGTGGATACGTACAAGCTTGACGGTATCGACAGTATGTAAGAGATTACAAGAAAGAAGCAAGTCACTGATCTGGAAAAGTTGATTGGGAGCACCCTTCGGATCCCACCCAAGGGATATCCTATGTCCAGCTACTCGAAGCCCTTCGTTCTGCGCTGCCTGCTCCATTCATACTCACCTCCGCGCTGCCTGCAGGAAAGTGGGCTTTGAGAAATATCGCTATCGGACGAGCCTCAACATGCCTAGACCACATCAATTTAATGGCGTATGACTTTTCTGGGCCATGGACGGAAAGATGCGGCTACCAGTCTCAACTCTTCACACCCCGAAACCCTTATGACGATGCAGCAACGACATCCTGCCAGTCCGGCGTGCAGTATTTGGTTTCCCAAGGCGTTCCTCCGCCAAAGATATTGCTCGGTGTCCCCGCCTATGGGCGTTCCTTTCTAGGAGCCAAGAAGGCTGGAGACAAATTCGCAGGCCAAGGCGGTGAAGAAGGTGTCTTCGAGTATCGTGACTTGCCTCGGCCAGGAGCGAAGGTATCGGTTGATCAAAGCACAGGCGCAGCGTACTGCATTGGCGGAGATGGAGGATTCGTCTCGTATGACAACCAGGAGACAGTCCAATTGAAGGCTAAATATGCGAAGGAACACAAATTGGCGGGTCTGTTTTTCTGGACCGGCACCGGTGATGCTCAATCTCCAAGAAGTCTGGTAGAGACCGCTTCTATTGCTCTCAATGGCACGTAATTCGAGCACTGACTTTCTAGCATCGGAGGCTTACTCATGATATCCCAAGAGCAACTTTGAGCTCTCAATCTTTGTGGTGTCTGTCCCAGCGAAGTGTCGAAGATTTTGATGATGATCCGCCGCTTTTCCTCCTGAATTGGGCTCTAGGGTTCGTCGAGGGCTCCGAACGACGGATAGGCGGCCCGGCGCTGCATTCCGGAGGGCACCGAGATCAAAGAAAGAGGCACATAATATGGAGTTAAGAATACTCACTATTCAATTACTGCACGCTTCTCAGATGATGGCGCGCTGCTCGAAACCTGGCCTTGCGAAGTATGCTTGTTACAGCCTCTGGTGATATATTAGAGAGAGGTAGGCTCTTTACGGTGCTCCCGCCCTTCTCTGAACTGATTCATTCACAGCTCCGGATCCCTGGGCTAATATTCCCACCGAAGTCTTGAGGGCAGCGCTTCTGAAGAGGTTGGGCGATGACTATGAAAAGCCTGAATGTGGATCGAAGGGGCCGAGGGCGTCCTACAATACGTCCCTCCACGTCTTCGCCCTTGTGCTCATTCTGGTGCTCAGCACCGCGGGTACGGTTCTTCCACTGGAATCAAGAACGTGGCTGAGATTCAACAGCATGTTCTTTCCCTATTATAGTACGACGATTTCCCGATCTCCCAATACCTGTACCTCATCGCTTCCTCTTCCTGTCTCGGCATTTCGGCACCGGTGTCCTTATTGCGACAGCGTTCGTCCACCTCCTCCCCACCGCTTTCGCATCGCTTCTTGATCCATGTCTTCCCTCATTCTGGAACGAAAGCTATCCGGCAATGCCTGGCCTCATCGCTATGGTCTCCGTACTGACAGTAGTCGGTATCGAAATGTTCTTCGCAACGAGAGGTGCAGGGCACATGCACGGCAGCGAATACGACACCATGCCTAACGAGCATGGCGCTGAAGCACACAAAATGGACAGCGGCCATACTCGACCTTCAAGACTGAGATCCGAATCCCTGCGACCATACAAAGACACATCTTTCAGACCCAGCGAAGAAGACCACATCCCTTTCCGTAGATCCGGCTCCACCGAGAACCTGGTCCCTAAGTCCAGCACTCCTCGGTCCCCAAACTTGACCAACGGCAACCTCCACACCACCGCAGACTCCGACAACGGCTCTGATTTCGAACTCGACGAGCTTGACCCGACCGCAGAACCTTCGACTCGAACCCCCTACAACCACACCACAGCCTCACTCTCCACGCACCAGCTCCAACAGAAAATGCTGCTGCAATGCTTCCTCCTCGAAGCCGGCATCCTCTTCCACAGCGTCTTCATCGGCATGGCGCTCTCCGTCTCCGTTGGCCCGCCCTTCCTCGTCCTCCTCATCGCCATCTCCTTCCACCAAACATTCGAAGGCCTCGCGCTCGGCTCGCGCATCGCAGCCATCACCTCATTCCCGCCCTCATCCCCTAAACCGTGGCTCATGGCGTTGGCGTACGGAACGACGACACCAATCGGGCAGGCGATTGGGTTGGGGGTGCATGGGCTGTATGATCCGGAAGGGGAGATGGGGTTATTGATGGTGGGAATTATGAACGCAATCAGTAGCGGCTTACTGCTGTTTGCGGGGCTGGTGGAATTGTTGGCGGAGGATTTCTTGAGTGATCGCAGCTATGAGGTGTTGAGGGGAAGGAGGAGGCTGGAGGCTTGCGCGGCCGTGGTGGGGGGTGGAGTTTTGATGGCGCTGGTGGGGGCTTGGGCTTAGGGGCGGTGTCTTTGTGTTTGCTGCTCTCGGGAGTATATATACCTGGTGGTTTGAATAACTAGAATTGCATCTTAAGGTTTCCCAGGTGGCTTATGATCTAGCAATATGACAGAAGTCGAACTGCCTTACGTAAGTTACAGAGATACGAACCGGGTGAACACTTTTTTCTATATGGACCAAAGACACCCCTTCTCTGGAAGATCGTAGCAGCTACATCGTATTCAGCATCAGCGGCGAGAGAAGACTAAGTATTAGGCAAACAGTCGACTATGGTCGACTCGTAGATAAATTCAAATTCGCTACTTTCCTGCGTGGCTTTCTCCCCTTGCGTAAGCATCTGCTCCGGTCATTGCCCATGGTGCTTGCCTCAATTCTCAGACGTGATGCGGGTTGCTGTCACCCGAAGACTGTTTGTCAGCGGCCAATCCGAAGGGCAACATGGTGCATCTGTTCCAATGGCTTTCGACCGAGGCGTCTTGAATATTACCGCACAATAGAGGTACGAGGGCGCGGTTTGTCTGGAGGCATACCTATCTAGCGTCCTTGTCTGCGACATGAGGTGGTTTGTTTACGGTGACTACTTGCCTCTTGAACTCGTATCGCTTTCCACATCCTATGCCATAACAACAAACTGTTTTCACCGTGCTTTCCTGTCTCGAGCCGCGAATCCTCAAGCACTTGACCAGGTAGATTCAAACCCTATCTTCCAGGTCCATTTCCAGGTCCGGCTCATCAGACATCGCCTTAGCATGACCATGTCCCTTCATGCTACCGATCAAAGACTGCATGCCGTCCTCGACATTCTCTTTTTGCTCGAGACAGCTCTGAAGCCTCGACTTCGGAGCAGAGCGAGCGAGAAAGTGTTCGGGGAACGTCGCCCCCAGCGATGGTGCAGAGCTCAAGAGGCTCATCGAGTCACTAACACTAGGATGAGGCCTCAGAGATTGTTTGGTCGACGATGAGAAGCTCTGGTATTCAAGGGCTGTTCTATAGGAAGCCGCGTCAGGAGAATCACTTAACTCCTGGATTGAATTCTTCATGGCCTGGATCAGGAAGCCTTTGTTCTTGGAGATGACTTTAGGGGTAATTCCTTCCTTGCGAAGTAACCTGCCAAGCTCCATCCAGGTCTCTCGGCCTTCAGGAGAGGATGCATCTAGGCTGCCGGAAAGCACGGGATTCGAGTGGCGGCTTTGGACTTGCAAGATTTGCTGCAGATGGTTTTCGATCCTGATTTGAGATTCTTGGAGAGCAGAGGCAGCTGACACGTTGAGCTCTTGTGAACGTTTCAAGAAAGTGTGAGATTGAGTGACTCTGCTCTCCAATTGGGCTTGAGAGGTTTCGATGCGAGATTGTGACTTCGTGACCTCTTGTCCTTGATATCTTGCCGCAATGTCAGCTGCTAATTGCACGCCTTTTGATAATGTGCAATGTCTTTAATATGTACCCATACCTCATGAATAGCACATTTTCAAGAGTCAGCTTGCTCACGATCCTGGCTACAGCCTCCCGTAAACGGGGTATCTTTCTTGCAAACTTCGCCTGAGAAAATCTTCGCCTCAACTCGGAAGCTCCGAGGTAAGCAGTGAATGGTTGTGCCAGCACAAGACGGTTCCATGATAGCTCATCTACCCAATCAGTCGCGTTCCAGAACTCTTTATGGCCTGCAATATCTGCCACCAGAAGCCGTATGCACCCAGATCTATGCTCGACGACCACAGAGCGCCAGCCGGCCAGAGCTGCGAGGCCATCTGGCTGTTCGGAGACGTATTCGATATCGTTCGACAGGGCCTGTAGCAAGCTATGAAGATGTAGGACTTCCTGAGCAAAAGTCTCGCATTCTCTGGGAGCTTCCTTTAAAGCGCAATAGATACCATGACAAATTTGCGCGCAGAGCGCAAAATCGGATACGCTGAAGCCAAAGCTCATAGCCACCTAAGACTCTTTTACAAGTCGTTCGATTGAAAGAGCATCATGGGAATTTTGGTTCAGTACCAGGAGGAGGAACAGAGATCAATGGAAAACAAGCAGGTAGACATGCTTCGTAGCTCAGCCTCGTCCGATCAGCCTTGCATATGCATGGCTGCCAAATGATCAGAGGGCTGATTTTCCAACCAGCTCAGTCCCGGTACACATGAGAAAATGTGATGACAGTCGTCCAAAAGGTGAAACTTACTTTCAAAGGATGCGTTGACCATACATGACCGAGCTACTGGATGCCCTCCATACCTCACTATCAACATAGTGGTGGCGCCAGTCTAGGGGTGCTCTAGGGCCAGAGTTTGGCATCGACCTTCGGAGGGTCGGGTGGCGGTTATATCACTCCTGTCGACCGAGTACGAATCACTTTACGTTTCTGCTTGAAGCCAGGAGTGCAGAAGCCTCTAGCATAAGCACGAATCACGTGTTCCTCGACATTGCCAAATAGAGAAATATCACAGTGCCCCAAGTTTCCTTGTGAGCGCTAAGATGGGGTTGTCACCGAGCAGCACATCTTCCTACAATGTGCGGTATCAACCTTCTTCCCATTTTAAGGTCGGACATATAGTATTGAGATAGCTTCCGAGACACGTCAAATAATTCATTCAAGTCTATCTAGACTTCGGATTCCAGGTCGGTGAGCCCCGAGGAAGAAGATACCAGTAATCTTCGTTTTTTGCTGAACAGTGTTGAAGGTACCACTGCCAGTGAAAGGTTCACTTGTAACCGTACCGCGAAGACATGGGAGCTCCCCTTGGTCCATGAACCAATATCCCATGGAGCAGTCGTAAATTGAGAAGCCAAGAACACTAGATGAACATTGATTCATTGAGTCCCGCACCTAGAAAATCGCCGCTTCCTGATCGAACATCCTCTGCACATTATTCATATCGATCAAGCCTTCAGTCTTCTCTTCCCCACAACTTCCCACCTCACGTTCCCCCATTCTTCGGTCATCAACCCCTGAACCCCAACAACCAGCACCTCTTCCTCAAAATCCACACTCAATCCCTTCTTCCCATCACGAGCTTGCCGGCAGGATCGGTTACGCCTGGCAATTTGCGTACACAGCATATAGGTGTAGAGGTAGAACAGGAAGTATGCGGCGATGATGAATCGGATCATCTGAGGACGCCGATTCGGAAGGATGGGCTCTGTATCCGAAAGATGGTCGGTATGAGGGCAGAAGTAAGAGAGATCAATGTTGTGGTGGTTGGATGGCGTCATGATGTGGAATGGTAGTGGGGTGCGGAGGACTTGGATAGGACGGTCGAAGAGGAAAGATAGCTGTCTTTTGAAGTTGTGAAGGCTTTTTGGATAGGAAGTGGTTGATTGATACGGAAGAAAAAAAGAGTGTCAAAAGGTGGATGTGTGTGCTGACACATTTGAGTAGGGGAGGATTAGCGAGGGCATGTGATGGCACAGGGTTGTGAAGTAGGAAAATGATACTCTTTCGTGAAAACGAACTGCGAATCTGGAGAAGCTACTTCCAGGATCGGCTTCATCTCTCATTGCTCCACTGATAGCTAGATGGCACCTAGTGCTACTGCATGCTTGTAGTCTTTCTAAAATCGACCAAATCGATCTGTTTCTGTATCCCTAGAAGGTGGTGGTCCTGTGAAGCTCATGGGAGATTGTTTCTATGGTCTTCTTGATCGCCTTCATCGCTAGAGCATGTTCATTTTCTTCTGTGGGAGCTGTGTACGACGATGCAGAGCTTGAGCTATCAGATGCATTCAGGATTGTGTCTGGTTAAAGTACGCTGACTGAATGATGAGAAATCCTATTCAATCAGGGACCCTCAATTCGGACCCTACAGACCAGACCCGTTAACTACTATCCCAGACCATGACTGATTTCGGCTACCCCATCAAGAGATGATGCACCAATCCTTTCAAATTGGCGGTCTCAAATAGAACGGTTTGACGATGGTGATGGGCAGATTGACCACTGAGGATCCATAGCTAAGGAGGCAAAACGTCAAAGGATTCCAGGACCTAGAAGTAGTGAATAAACCAACCTGAACAATGATTTGTACACGAACATTTACGCGATTGACTCTTGACCCCTGAAAAGTGCAGCATGTTGAGGCATAGGAGAGAGAATATTTTGCCATGGTTTACCTAGTAATTGTAGAGTACGAATAGAGGCTCCCGTCAATCGTTAAAGATCAGGTCCGAGATCTGGGGGATTGCATGATGTTGAAATTGCCCATCGCATAGGCCTATACTAATTGTTAGAAGGGTCTTCATCACTGTCCCGTTGATGAACGTGGACGGTTTGATCAGACGCGGAGATACGGTACTGGGAAGTACAGGAGAGCTCTACTACGGCTAGGCTCAATGGGGCCAAGCTCCCGTAGATGACGTCGGACCCTGCCTCAAAATGCTGCGCTCTTCAATCGCACTATCAAACACCAACGCGGTGAACTTCTCCTTCTCTCTTTCTCTCTTCCGATATATTCAAGATCTAAGTGCGTTTCGCGCGCAGCTCGCCCTTCTCTCCTCGTGCAGTTCTACGTTTTCCCAACTCTATACACCCAGTTCCTAACTGTCCTTATCCACGTCTCCTGACTTTGTCCACCTAGCAGGGCGTCGGTGGAGGAGAGCTCCTGATCGCAGGGCCTGAAATATCAGCTACGAGGCTGAATAAGCCTTCTTGACCTGCGAACGACCTCTAGAATATCCCTCTCTTGTTGAAGATTGTGTGCCGGCCAGCTGGGTTAGGGGCACATGATGAACCCTCAATCTAGCAATGGCTGGCCACCTCCATCGGGGTATGGTGGACCGTTAAGTAATGAAAATCATATGCCCGGTCAGCAAAGGCCGCTTGGAAACCTTGGGTGAGTCCAATGAGCGACGTTTTCAGCTGCTTCCATCATGGCTTCAACGCCCAGAACCCTCTTTGTAAAACTGTTTTTGAGCCATCATCATTCGTTAAGACTGATCACACACTGTCGCTAACAAGTAGCGACTATGCAGAGCTTCCCTTCCGATGCAGCAAGGTCAGCCACAGCTGAACGGGACCCCCCTTGTCCCCCAACCCGGTGAGTACCTTCTGTATACTAGGGCAACCATGGGTTAAGGAACACAGCTTTGGCTGCTCGACGCTTCAAGGCTGACAGAAGTTGTGCGCAGGCTCGTTCTATTCGGGTCAGACGAATACCCATCCCTCGTCTTTGATGCAAGGATCTCCAATGCAACCCAACCGGGGACAACCGACATTCCAACAACAGCTCCCACCTCCAGGAAGCCAGCATCAAGCAACAGCTCCCGGCTACTCTTTACCAGCCCTAGATTCGACTATGCAGCAACAGCAACCACCTCAAGTGGCCCTTGAGCAAGACCGTGAGCACGCCAGAGAGCGTGAAGCAGAAATAGAACGGCGACAACAGCAAGAGGCAATCGCCCAACGGGACTACGAACGCGAGATCGAGCTACGAGAACACCAACAAAGAGAAAAACATCACTCTCCCCTTGAAAATCATACAGGGTCTATCCCCATACAGCAGCCGGTTGCCTCAAGGATTCCGGCGACACTTCACGGCCCTAATGGCATCCTCAACCATCAGCATGTTGGTACTAATGGTGTGCAAGTAGCTCCCTCAGCTCCTCTAGGGGCACCAAGCGGACCCGGTAATGTATTTGTCAACAATATGCAGCCCGGAAGAGAAGCGTCACCGCGTCAATTCATTCAGCAAGGGCCTCAATTGATTCCTGCACCACAGCTTTTGAATCCCGGTGGGCTTGAAGCTGCACAGCAAGTGCCTGCAGCTCTGTCTCAGGGAGCGCAGCAACCGATCCTTAACGTATGCTCATTCCTCCTTCCTATCTTGTCAGATGGTTGTGAATATTCATGAGAATCTGTCTTGATTCACTTGTCGCTTGATCATCCCTATTTTTCATAACGCGGACCTGGATCTATTGCTTGTCGCTGCGAAGGATGCGGTAAGGCTAATGCTTACGCAGGATGCCTTGAGTTATTTAGACCAGGTGAAGGTACGTTTCGTTGACCAACCGGACGTGTATAACCGCTTCTTGGACATAATGAAGGATTTCAAGAGTCAAGCGTAAGCGAGTCCTGTGACTTGACATTCATCGCTGACGCGTGTTAACAGTATTGACACCCCCGGTGTGATTGATCGGGTTTCAAGCCTGTTCGCTGGTCACCCTGAGCTTATTCAAGGATTCAATACTTTCCTCCCTCCAGGTTATAGGATTGAATGTGGAACACAGGATGACCCTAACGCGATCCGAGTAACGACGCCTATGGGCACGACCGTATCTCAGATGCCTTCAGCACCAAGCCGATTCATGGGGCCCGGAGCCGCACCAGGGCTTGAGAACGGCATGTCCGTCGCTCGCCAGGGGCCCTACGCCGAGACTCCTGCTGATGGTGACTGGCCGTTGCCCCATCAAGAAGGTATAGAAGCGGGCGAGAATCTCTTTCTCCCAAATGGTAGAGCTGGCGTACACCCGCAGTACAATGGACAAAGGGTCGGCACACTTGACGACACAGCAGTGTTTGATAGAGAGGAACAAATTGCAGCAGCAGAGGCCGCACACCGGCAAGAGCAGCGCGGGGTGTCCAACCTCTCACATGTTGCTTCTGCTATCGCTACAAATGGCGCTACGAACCATCTCCCGATGGCTGAGGTCTCCCCGAATGGAGGACAAGTGACGGGTCTCAGTCAGGGTGGTCCAGCTATGAATAGTTCTGGCTCGATGTTGGGCTCCGGAAATCAAATGGGCCTGGAAAAGCGAGGGCCTGTTGAATTCAATCATGCCATAGGCTACGTAAACAAGATCAAGGTATGCTTTCCGACAGTGTTAAGCTGTGTTCTTAGTGTTGACATCTCTCCAAGAATCGATTCGCTTCCCAGCCGGACATTTACAAGTCCTTCCTGGAGATTCTGCAGACCTATCAACGAGAGTCGAAACCCATCCAGGACGTCTATGCTCAAGTAACTCAGCTCTTCAGCACTGCACCTGATCTCTTAGAAGACTTCAAGCAATTCTTGCCCGAGTCTGCAGCTCAAGCGAAAGCTCAGGCTGCCGCCGCGGCTCGCCAAGCGACTGAAGATGCTGCGATGTTAAGCAATGTTCGTGGTGATGCAGCGTACTTGGCCGGCGTGACGACGAACCAAGCGCACACTCCAAGACCTGAAATGAAAATGCCGCCAGTGGGTAACTTTGCACCCCCTCCAAGTGTTGGCAAAGAAAACAAGAAGAGAAGAGGTGGCGCAGGGTCTCAATTAACAGGTGGAGCGGCGGCCCCTGACACAGCACCTGGAACAAGCAGCCAGAACATTAAAGGCTCTGGCATGCGAGGCAGTAACTCCAACAAGGTAAGTGAACATGCATCTGAAACCTGTGATAAATGAGAGCATCAGCTTCTCGGAGGTTGTTGTGTTTGAATACGCTCCCCATTGTTGTTCATTCACACTAGCGCTGGTATTAGCCTACTTGAACACCCTAAATTCCCTCTTTCCCTTGCACGCATGCAAAGAAGCAGTAATCCTGTCATGATTGACCACAATCACCAGCTTTTGCTTTGGCATACGTTTGTCAGCAAGATCTCCATAATCCCATCTTCTGGCTATCAACCAGCTAGCTTGCAAGAAGTTACGTTCGTATAGCTATACTGCAGAGCAGGAGCTACGACATCATCTTGCGAGCGGCTTTATACTCTCAATTGCAGCCATGTGTCTTCGCAAGCACGCAAGCTCTCCAGAACCTACTCCCCCTTCGATTACTTTCTCTGCGCTGCGATCAATTGCTAACATGCCACCTCCGCCAAAGCGTGCTAGGATCGAGCAAGCAAAGCAACCGGGGTCTGAGCTGCCTCCTGTCTCACCAACGCTCGTCCCAAGCCTTCCACGACCGCTCCCACCCACAGATTCTTCCGCTGGCAACGCGGACGAGTTCGCTTTCTTCGACCGTGTGAGGAAGCACCTGTCGAACAAGCAGACCTACAATGAGTTTCTCAAGATCATCAACCTCTATAATCAGGAGATGGTGGACAAGAATCTGCTTGTACATAAAGCCTTCAGCTTCCTCGGCAACAACATCGAGCTCATGACCTGGTTCAGGGATTACATTAGGTACGACGGCCGCGATGAGATATTAGAGAACAAACCAAGGACGGCGAGCACCAAGGTTGTGTTGAGCAACTGCCGCGGCCTGGGTCCGAGCTATCGATTGGTACCAAAGGCGGCAAAGCTTGAGATGAAATGCAGTGGTCGCGACGAAATGTGTTATTCAGTTCTGAACGATGATTGGTCCTCATTCCCAACCTGGGCTTCCGAGGACTCTGGCTTCATTGCGCACCGCAAAAATACCTTCGAGGACGCTTTACACCGTTGTGAAGAGGAACGTCACGATTACGATATCAATATTGAAGCGTGTCTCCGGACCATTCAGCTTATGGAGCCCATCGTCGCCCAGATCAAGACTATGTCGGCAGCAGATCAAGAGACCTACAAGCTCCCTCCGGGCATTGGAGGAATGAGTGAGACAATCTATGAACGCGTGATCAAAAAGATTTATGGCCGAGAGACTGGAGGGCGGGTCATTCAAGACATGTTTGAGGTTCCGGCTGCTGTCTTGCCTATGCTAGTCTGGAGGCTTAATCAGAAAGTCGAGGAGTGGAAAGCATCAATGGTGAGTTCTTATTCATTAGATCCGTTCAAGCCACAGCTGATTAGCAACAAGCGTGAATGGGACAAAGTCTGGCGAGAACAGACACACAAACAGTTCTGGAAGAGTCTTGATCATCAAGGCGTCCGCGTCACAAATGCAAACATACGTCAGTTCCAGCCCAAGTCACTTCAGACGGAGATCCAGATCAAATACGAGGAACAACGCCGCGCACGCGCAATTTCATCGACTATTGTACCGAGATACCAGCTGAATTATGTTTTCAATGATGTGGAGGTTATCTACGATACATGTCATCTGCTACTAACTTGCATCTATGCTGGAGCTCTGGGCACGGCAGCGGACTATTCAAGACTGCATAACTTTTTCAACTCTTTCATACCGATATTTTTCGATTTGGATCGCGAATCCTTTCAAAGGAGTATGAATGACGTCGATGATCAGTCCCCTCCAAACGAAGAGGCCGAGGATGAACATGCAGAAGAGCCCGGACCTAGTCGAGGTCGGCGAGCCGCAAATGGAAGGAAAGGTACCCTCCTGCGCGGAGTCTTGGATCGTAAGTTAGGCCATAGAGATCGGGACGACAGTGCAATGCGCGGCAGCAAGGAAACGACGCCTGATGTTGTCTCAATGGACGATGAGGCGGCAACGCCGTCCGATCGAGCAGCGCGACCTGATCCCGGAGAGCACCGTTGGATGGAGCATCGACATGGCATCCTCAATCATGACGAGCCTTTTCCTCGAGACACCTTCGCTCTCTATGCCAGCTCCAACATCTACTGCTTCCTTAGAACGTTCCAATTACTTTACGAGAGGCTTGCGAATATCAAAAGCGCTGAGGACGATGTGCACAGAGACGTCCATCGATCGAATATTCCCAAGGCTGCAGACGCTCTAGGAATTCAAGACAAGAAGCCCGCTGAGTACTTCAGTGATACCAGTCCTACTGCAAGCTATTACCGACAGGTGCTTGCCATGTGCGAGAACGTGGCCCGGGGCGCCGAAGCCTCACCTCTCGAAGAAACTTTACGACGTTTCTATCTTCAGAAAGGTTGGCAGCTGTACAACTTCGACAAAATCACCTCAGCTACTCTTCGCTTCGCCTTAAATATCCTTGTCAGCGACAACAAGGACAAGAGCCTCGACATCGTCAACTTGTTCTACAAGGATCGCAAACAGGACGAGACGACACATGATGCCGAGTTGATGTATCGAAAGCAAGTCGAGAAGCTTTCTAAAGACGGTGACATCTACCGCATCAGCTACGTAAGTCTCTGCCCTAACCCGTGTTCTAATGTCCAGACTAACAAAGCTCTAAAGAGCCGCAACACCCGCGAAGCCTTCATCCAGATCTTCAAGAAGGACGACCGCACCTTCGAAATCGATGAAATGGCCGCCCTCGACCGCTGGAAATACTACGTCTCCTCCTACACCATGCGCGACCAGACCGAGGGCGTGCCACAGGACAAGACCTGGCTTCCCCTCCTCCGACGCAACCTCCCGCCTGTGCTCGATACGCTCGAGGAGTACAATTGCATGTACAGTAACCCGCAGCACAACCAGGATGGCTTGCTGATGAAGATCCACGCGGGGAGTTATAAGCTGCAGTATGAGAAGAACAGCGCGGATTGGTTTGTGCATGATGATGTGGTGAGGAGGATGGGGTTGAGCGGGATGCAGGACATGAAGGAGGAGAGGAAGAGGAAATTTGTGGAGAAGTTCGTTACCAATCCGAAGTGGATGGCTGAGATGTCCAAGGAGGAAGTGCAGAAGAAGCTTGAGGAGACCAGGCTCTGGATCGAGGGTGGAGTCAAGGCGAGCAAAGAGGTGGCACTACCCCAGAACGATGCCGCTGGCGATGAGAAAACGGGACAAGATGAGGTTATGACGGGCGCTTGAGCTGGCTTTGGCATGGTACTGGCATGGCTGATGGCGTCTGGTGTGAGAGTTACTGGAACGAGAGATCGGCCGAGAGGGATTGAGTGCCCGCTGCGGTACCTGAGCAGGAAATATTGTCCTTGGATCCATGGACGATAGACCATGAGGATGCCTGCGTGGCGCAGACCAGCTTTGGCTACTTTGCTCCTTTTCTTTCAATGTACTAACAGCTATTGGCGTACTTGCTTCAAGATATGCGGTAGACGAACCATTTCATAACCTTGGCTGGAAGCTAGAGCATCAAACGTATTGTTACACTAAAGCTCTGCTGGACCAGAATGGCTTGACGATTCATGCTTCTCATGACCAGGATTCCCAAATCTATGCGCTACCGCCTTCTCCCCCTTGTTCTTCAAAACTCCATCCTCTCTACTTACCCTTTCACCCTCTCACTATTCTTCCACTTCCCTATCCTTGCACCCTAAAAGTCCGCCCACTCGCTGTCTTCCTTTCCCGCTCCTCGTTCTCGGGCCGTGCCCGGTTCAGCACCTGCAGGAAATCGGCCGTCCGTCTCCGCATCCGGCTGTGGATGTACGCTTTCGAGGCTTTGATGTGGTAGTGGAAGTAATCGCGGAAGGTCTGGATGTGGGAGATTGTCTCGGCGCGCCGTTGGGGGGTGAGGTGGCGGGGGAAGAGAACTGAGGAGGAAGGACCGGGTCAGTTGGACTTACCATGGGCGATGGGGGGGAGGGCGGGAAGAGGGCAGGGTGAGGGGTGAAGATAGGGGAAAGAATGCAGGCTTTCTTGGGAAAGATTTAAGGAGAGGGTGTGGGTACCAAATGTAACGTAGCCGACCTCGCCGTTACTGCCATCTGCCAGCCCAGGCACACCTTGTAGTTCGAGCGGAGGCTCGTTGCGGTAAAGGACCTGCGGCGCATTCTGGATTGCTCTTCTCCGCGCATCCACGAATTCCTATACCTCAATATCAGCCTTCCAAGGCCCCTATCACCATAGAACGGTAGATGTGGACCTGCAGAAACACCTTCCCAAATATGCGATCCGTCTCCTCTCTGAAGATCGTGCTGAATATCACCGTCACCCGGTCATGACTCGCTTTGATGTAGATGGCCTCCTCGTCGCGGTAGTGGATCGCCATGACCTCCCCTGCTTCCGCCACACCTTCGGGGGCGGATTCTCGAGTATACTTTGAGGCTTCTTCTTGGCGGGCGGTGAAGTCAGTGAAGGCGCGCTCGAAGGGTGCGGCCATGGCGTTGCGTTTGAGGAGGGATATGCGTCGGATGAGGTCTTCTCGTGCTTCTACGTTGGGATGTAGAGTAAGCCTCTGCATGCCTTCTAGGAAGCAGTGGACGCAAGGGTGGGTATATGGTCTCGGAGGGCCACAGGGACAGACAAACCGGCTTCTTCAGGTAATTGCTGCAGATCGACGAGCACGGAGAAATCATAGCCTGTCTCGGGGGCGACGATATAAGGACCGTATTCCCGTTCCAGGACTTCTTGGGCGCCATACTGGACAAGCTCTTTGTAGCATTTGACGGCTATGGAGACGAGGATTTTGGTTTTGGATTCGGGGGTTGAGATGTGGAAGGTTACATTGTCGAAGTCTGAGACGATTTGGTCAATTGATACTGGGGGTGCGCTGGAATAGAGGGTAAGCTTAGTGATGTTCCCCGAAGGAAGGAAAGTGACGCGGAGGGGAGGGAGTACCCGGAGAAGCGCTCTGTGAGGAGGGATTGAATGAGAACGTTCTGGTAGTCGAGGAGGAGCATAACGGAGGTGCAGAAATTGGACCGAGGGGTTTACACTATGGGTGGTATGCTGGCTGTTTGATATGCTGGCTGTTTGATATGCTGGCTGTTTAATCGAAAAAGGTCATATCATGTCCAGTCAATCTTTAAGCTTTAAACTGCCTACTTGGTAGACGGTCTGGTAGCGGGCAACGTGGGGCACGCAGGCCGCAGATCTTTAGGGCTGCGCTAACGGCGGCATAAAAAACTGCCCGCCATTCCTCGAGTGTAGATTCACCCACAGCCATGGTCAAGTCTTACCTGTAAGTGCGTTTCACCCATGCCTAGTCTCTAGCTCTCATATGCTGACTTCCGCAGAAAGTATGAGCATTCGAAGACCTTCGGTATTGTTACCTCCGCCTCCTCCAACGCCGTCTGGGCCCCGAATGAAGATGCGCACAATGCCGCCACGCGCTCTTCGGGCGCAGGGCGTGCCATTGTCGGTGCAGACGAGGAAGTCCTATGCTGGGACGTGAAGAAAGGAGAGCTTCTTAGCAGATGGAAGGACAATGCATGTAGCGCAGAAGTCACGGCGATTGCGCACAGCAAGGCGGATCCGGATATCTATGCTGTGGGGTGTGCATCTACCCCTTGTCGCGGACCGAGGCCACAGGTGGGCTAATACATAGATCTCAGATACGGAGACGGCAGCATAAGGTTGTGGGACTCGAGACTAGCCACGGTCGTCATCACATTCAATGGACACCGGTCTGCAATCACCGCTATTGCGTTCGACAAACAAGGTGTACGCCTGGCGAGCGGAGCAAAAGACACGGATATCGTCATCTGGGATCTGATTGGCGAAGTAGGACTATTCAAGCTTCGAGGACATAAGGATCAGATTACCGCGTTACAGTTTCTCCAACCTGGTCGATCTCAAGACGAGGCTGTGGACGGGGAGACCAATGGCGAAGGCATGGTCGCAGGTGTCGTCCCAGCGGCGGATGATGATCGGGCAGGCTTCCTGCTGACCACGAGCAAAGATGCGCTCATCAAGATTTGGGACATTGAATCGCAGCATTGCATAGAGACACATGTGGCGCAGTCAAATGGTGAATGCTGGTCGATTGGTGTGTATCCTGATCAGAGTGGTTGTATCACGGCTGGTAACGAAGGAGAGCTCAAAGTCTGGTCTATTGACATTGCGGGCTTGAACCAAGCGGCGCGCCAAGTCACTGAAGGCTCTGAGAAGACCTATTTGCGAGAAAGAGGGATTCTGTACAGAAACGGCAAAGAAAAGACTCTGACTGTCAATTTCCACCCTAAAGGCAGCTATATCGCTGCACATGGATCTGAGAAAGCAGTCGAGCTATGGAGAATTCGTTCCGAAAGTGAGGTGCAGAAGACGATGGCACGCAAACGAAAACGACGGCGTGAGAAGCTGGGTGCCTCGAATGATCAGAATGGTATTCCAAAGGTATCTGGGGCTGATAGAGAGGACGACGTGGAGGACATCTCAACTGCTGAGATCTCAGACGTCATTGTTCCTTACGTTATAATTCGCACAGGAGGCAAGATTCGATCGATAGACTGGGCAGGTGGTAGAGCGAGTAAAGCTCTTCAGCTTCTTGCTGCAACCACGAACAACCAATTGGAAGTGTACAACATTCCTACGAAGCAAAAAGATAAGAGTTCGAAGTCCGAGGAACCGCCAGACTACCAACGAACCTTTTCCGTGGATATGCCAGGTCATCGTACGGATATTCGTTCGTTGGCTCTAAGCTCTGATGATAGAATGCTGGCTTCAGCTTGTAACGGCAGTCTCAAGATATGGAATGTTAAGACGCAGAGCTGTATCAGAACATTGGACTGTGGTTACGCGCTTTGTTCTTCTTTCCTACCAGGAGACAAGATCGTAGTCGTGGGCAACCGGAGCGGCGAGCTTGAGCTCTTCGATATCGCCTCGTCGACTCTCATAGATACAGTGAAAGCTCACGAAGGGCCAGTCTGGACATTGCACGTCCATCCAGACGGACGATCCATTGCGACTGGCAGCGCCGACAAAACGGCCAAGTTCTTCAACTTCGAAGTTGTCCAAGAAGAAATTCCCGGCACTCAACGCACAACACCACGCTTCAAGCTTATCCACACGCGCACCCTTAAAGTAGCCGACGACATCCTCGCCCTCCGCTTTTCGCCAGACTCCAGGCTCCTCGCCATCTCCCTCCTGGACAACACCGTCAAAGTCTTCTTCACCGACACCCTCAAACTCTTCCTCAACCTCTACGGCCACAAACTTCCCGTCCTCTCCCTCTCCATCTCCTACGACAGCAAACTCATCGCCACCTGCTCCGCCGACAAGAACATCCGCCTCTGGGGCCTCGACTTCGGCGACTGCCACAAAGCCTTCTTCGCCCACCAAGACAGCATCATGGCCGTCCACTTCATCCCGCACAACCAAGACGGCAACGGCCACCACCTCTTCAGCGCCAGCAAGGACACCACCCTCAAATACTGGGACGGCGACAAATTCGAGCAGATCCAGAAACTGCCCGGCCACCACGGCGAGATCTGGGCCGTCGCCGTCAGCCGCACCGGCGACTTCCTCGTCAGCGCCAGCCACGACAAGAGCATCCGCCTCTGGTCCCAAACCTCGGAGCAGCTCTTCCTCGAAGAAGAGCGCGAAAAGGACCTCGAAGACCTCTACGAATCCACCCTCACCACCTCCCTCGACGCCGACGAGAACGGCGAACCCCCCTCCGAAGTCGCCCCCGCGGGCAAACAAACCTCCCAAACCCTCATGGCCGGCGAACGCATCGCCGAAGCCCTCGAGCTCGGCCTCCCAGACCTAGCGCTCATGCGCGAGTACGCCCTCGCCAAGACAACCAACCCCTCGCTCGCGCCCCCCCAGCGCCATCCCCTCTTCCTCGCCCACGGCAACCTCTCCGCCGAAGCCTACCTCCTATCCACCATCTCCAAGATCCCGGCCCCGGCCCTGCAGGACGCGCTGCTCGTCCTCCCCTTTGCGCAGATCCCGGCGCTGTTTGCGTTCCTGGCGCTCTGGGCGGAGAGGGGCTGGGAGCTGCAGCTGACGACGAGGGTGCTGGTGTTTTGTTTGAGGGTGCATCAGCGGCAGGTTGTGGCGAGTGGGGCGGTGAGGGGGGTGTTGGAGGGGGTGAGGGGGGCGCTGAGAGGGGGGTTGGGGCGGCAGAAGGATTTGATGGGCTTTAATCTTGCGGCTTTGAGGGTTGTGGGGAGAGCGGCGAGGGAGGGGGAGGTGGCGAAGGGGGTGGTTGGGGAGGATGAGGGGGTGGAGGGTGGAGAGGAGGGAGGGGAGAGGAGGAAGAGGGGGTTTGTGGATGTGGCTTGATAGGGTCAAGGATCGTGCGCGTTAATGCGGTGTGAGGTTCAAGTTGTGTAGATACTGGGAAACATAGCTGAGTCCTACGGTGCTTTAAACCTGGCCTACTACGTCCCTCCGGTCGAGACATCACTTCAAGTTATGGAGCCGCTGAGTTGAGTCTATGCTTTTTCGAAGCTATCCTGGAGCTCTGCCACGGATCCAATACATGACCTCTAACAAGCTCATGGTCGCGTACTCACAAGCGGCGGGTTCGTCCTCCACCCCATAAGCCGGATCGGGAAATCTCCACTATACAAGCAATCAAAACAGCTTGCCCACGCATGCTCGATATCCGTAGTACCCACATCTTCAGCATTCGGGTCCCTTCAACCCATCCCCCATTCGTTTCTCCACATCCCCACCCCCTTTGTCCTTTTCCCCTTCGTGGTCCCAAAACCCCTGCTCCGTCTCCAACGGCCGATTCAGATCCAGCCCCTTGGTCGCCGCGCTCGCCACCAGCGCCACGGCCGCAAGCCCACACATCGTCACCCACACCACCTTCAAGCTATCCGCATACGCCTGCACCAGCTGGGCCCTCACCGCCTCATTCCCCACGTGTTCACCGCCCGCAGCAGCGCCGGCGGTGGTGAAGCCCTTGATGATCTGCACCAGGCTCGCTGCGTCCCTTGAGTACTCCTCTGCTTTCGGCGCCAGGGCCGGGTACGCGAGGAGCTTCTTCTTCATGGTGTTTTGGAAGACGGTCCCGCCGACGGCGACGCCGATAGCTTGTCCGAAGGCGCGGAAGAAGGAGAACATGGCGACGGCGAAGGCGAGGTCGCGGTTCGTGGCGGAGGCTTGGATCGCGAACGCCATCCCGGAGAAGAGCATGCCGGTGCCGAAGCCGGAGACGAGGTTCAAGAAGATCCAGCATACGGTGGTGGTGTGCACGTCAAGGAGGTAGAGCAGGCCTGTGCCTGCGAGGGTGAGCACCCAGCCGGACCAGATGGCCCACCGGTAGCGGCCGGTGAGAGCGACGAGGATGCCGACGACGACGGCGGCAGGGGCGACGGTAAAGGTTTGTGGGAAGAGGGCGAGGCCAGCGTGGATGGGGGAGAAGGATTTGACGGCTTCGTAATAGAGGGGGAGGTAGAAGAGGAGGGACCAAAGAATCATGCCGTGGATGATGGTGCCAAGGTAATTGACTGCTGCGGTGCGGTTCTGGAAGATGGTGAGTGGGATGAGGGGTTCGGCTGCGACACGGGCTTCATAGAGGATGAAGCAAATAAGGCCGAGGAGGCCGAGGAGGAGGGGTACGAGCGTGTGCCATGAAGACCAGGCGTAGGAGACGCCGCCCCAGGTGATAGGGATGAGGAAGGAGGTGGTGGAGGCGATGAATAGGACGCAGCCGATCCAGTCGACGCGGCGGAGTTGGAAGGCGAGGTTCGCGGGCGCGAAATTAGACCTAAGGAACAACGGGACGAAGATAAAGGCAACGCCGATGATGGGCAGGTTGATGTAGAAGATCCAACGCCATGAGACCTCTTGGGCAAACGCGCCACCAATGATGGGGCCGGTAACCGATCCGAGTGACCACATGCCGCTGATAATGCCAAACCATTTGCCGCGGACGCGGAGGGGAACGAGGTCCGTGACGACGATTTCGGTCAGGGCGATGAGGCCACCGCCGCCGATTCCTTGAATGGAGCGGCCGACCAGGAGTATAGCGAAGCTGTGAGCTACACCGGCGACGATGGCTCCGACAAGGAAGAATGTTAGGGCCACAAGGATCAAGGGTTTGCGTCCGAAGATGTGAGAGAAGGATGCGAAGCTGGGTTGGAAGACGGTCGAACACAGCAAGAAGGACGTTCCAGACCAGAATGCCTCGATGGCTGTTCCTTGAAGCTTCTGTGAGATAATCTGTATGCCGCCTGTGAGCAGACTTCTTCAATTGATCAATGCGTGGAGGATGCTCCGAGAGCTACTCACAGGTAGCGCAACAGACAACGAGGTCCCGTCCAAGGCCACTGCCATGGTGATGACGGCGAGGGTCAGAAAAGCCAAGTAGAGTCTTGTAGAAGGCTTGAACTCTGCAGGCTCGGCCTTCCTATCTCGAGGCTGCTCTTCAACATAGTCGCGGATGCCGCTGACGCCACTATCGATAGAGGCCGACCTATTGAGAGGTGGTATGACCGTGCTGGTCGGCCTGGACCTAATCATCTTGATCTCAATGCCACCGGCACGAATTCGATGACACTGTTGCGACCTACTTTAAAGTACTTATTGCAATGGACAGAAGAAAAGCCACTGTGAAGGCGGACAACAGTGGATCCCCAAGGAAGGTGGAGCTGAGTGGAGCTGAGTGGAGACAGTGGGGCATGAAACAAAGACAGCCAGCGATGAACACAGGAAGCAGGGGGCACATTCGTCCAACGGCGAACAAAGAGATGAAGCATACATAGTCTCCGAGCATCCTTCACTGAGGCCGAGCTGACCATCACATCCCGGAGCTGGCTTGCCATATCATCGTTCGATGAAGGTTGCCTTGAACGATGGATCAGATTGGGATAAGGCATTCCTGAGCTGCATGCGGCCTAATGTTTTCCCAACTTCTCTCTGCTCTATCATTACTTTGTAAGAATCTATGAGCACAGGGAGAACCTTCTAATCACCCGGAAACCGAGCTGCGGTACTGAGGAAGTCCTGACACGGGTAGAACAGGTGAAGGGAAAGGAATACACAGTCCGCAATTTGGAACCGAGTGATTTATCAAAACATCCTGCTCTATGGCCTTACAGACAAGACCAAGATTCTGAAAAGAGATGACAACTGATACTGACCGAGGCGGGCAATCGCCTAAGGTAGCTAGCAACAGAGGGAGAGAGAGAAATCGCACGCACGCATCATGCCTTTCTACCTTACCTAACACCAAAAGCTCTGATTAGCGCTAGCAGCATGACTAGTGTGGTCAGCTGGAGGTCGCCCAGACAGCCACCTGAAGCCCATCCTGCAGGCGACTCTTTTCGGCCACATCTGGGGTACCTTGCACCCTGAAACTTACTTGTAGCCCTTAGGGAACCCCCACCAGTCACGTCTTAGCACGTCCAGCACTTTTGGGTCTACTCCTCCATGCCTAATAAATACTCTTTAGACAGCTCGTCTCTCTACGTAGGAAGTAACATCGTTTTGTGTTTTCCAGTCTGTGCATGAATATGAGATCAAGAATCAGATTTGCTTGGACTTCTTCTTACGTGTCGAAGCCATGCGCAAGTTGGAGAGCATATCAAATCATACATGTACACAAAGGCTGGGGGCAATATTGGGAGCACTGCGAGAATTGTCGATTTCATCTAGTCCCAATCCAAAAGGGCGTTTCCCAAGATCTGCTATAAGAAATCTGCAAGCGACGAAATGAGGACACAAGCCTGGCCCTTTGCACGGAATCCATTATGTGCAGGTTAAAATGTACGTCCGCGGGGGACCAAGTGATCAGCCATGTTTTCGAAGACCGTAGATCAAGGCTGGCGGTAAAGCGAAACCAGCACGGTGAACGAGGTGTGGAGGGCGTGCATCATCAGCCCCTGCTTTACTTTGTATACAATAAGAAATATCGCAAGGTCCCAATGAGGAGTATGGCGATAGCGATTGTTCAGAGATCCTAACCATGATTGGTGCGCACAGTGATCGAGGCGCATACACAGTGGACTATCAACCATCGAACCTCGCCGGAGATGTTCGGTACTCCCTACTCTACGACCTGGCTCCACCAATACCACGGCGAAGACTCATTCGATCCCAATCTCCAGCAAGTCTGGGCCGTCTCCAGTCCGCCAGTATCTCCCCTGCTGGCCTTTGGAGGAAATTAACGAGCGCCGGAACCTAGTTTGGAGTAGTGCATCACTTTGCTGAAGGAGTCGATGCTTTCTTTTCCTGCCGTGACACGCTAACTCTGGCCTGAATCACGTGGAATGGCTTCAAGTATTGACTCCACCTCCTTGCAAACGCTTCTTGTGTCAAGCGTGTCTCTCAGATATCTATCTGCTACATTCACTATCCAACTTCGGCAAAGCTTTGAAAAGATGGGCAGCCTCAAGCATGGCAGTACTACGGAAAATGGCAAACAACAGTCCAACGGCCAACTCCATCATCAGGTCCCATCGGACATTCTGATGAGCTTCCTGGCGGCGAACCCCTCAATTGAGTATATCCGCTATCGATGGCTGGATTACTCTGCTATTCTTCGTGTCTGGAACGTCACTAAAAGCCACTGTTTGTCTCTCGCTACAAGCAATAAGCTGATTATGATCGCACGCTGTACACACATTACTTTGGTCAATAATATTATTTTCAATGGGTTACCGATTGGCAGCAACACCGTGTGACCTGATTGGCAATCTTTACGGAAAACGAACGCTGGTGGAGATGATAATGTTTATGCTTCGGTGATGTGCCGCACCAGGGAGCCTGATACGAATGATCTGGATACAGATTATCGGCATTGTCCTAGGGCAACACTGCAACGTATATTGAAGCAGGCGGAAAGTCTATACGGCTTGGACTTTTGGTTGGCTTTGAGGTGGAATTCATACTGATGGGCAAGTCGGACGATGGCCAACGGTATCCGCTCCTCCAGAACGGCGGGTACTGGACAGCTTCCGCTTGTCGGACGCAGGCTTTCGTCCATGTCCAAGAATGTGTGGATACCCTTCGATCATTGGACGTAGCCGTTCAGCAGTTCCATTCCGAGGGCCGGTCCGGCCAATTTGAGATATCTCTAGCTCCTTTACCACCTATGGAGGCGGTCGACACGTTGATTCTCACACAGGAAGTGATCAAGAACGTTGCTTTCAAGTACGGCCACGAGGCAACCATGTACCCTAAGCCATTCGCTGATCACCCCGCTAATGGCGCGCACACACATCTCTCGATACATCCACCTTACCAGGAGGACGGCTTTCTGGCCGGCTTACTCAACAGGCTGCCTGCGCTCTGTGCTTTCACCATGCCCACCCTGGGAAGTAAAATTTGAGCATCTCTTAACCCCCTCTGGGGGTTTCAACAAGCTTTGGAGATGTCTTAACAGCATCCGCTCTGAAGGCATATCTTCTGGGTCAATGCATTGACTTTAAGGAGTATGCTGACTCCCAAATCTGCTCAGGAGTCCTACACCCGTGTCCAAACTCTTGAAGCAGGTGAATGGGTAGCATGGGGATCACATAACCGAACCACGCCTGTTCGAAAGATTGCCGAAGGGCATTGGGAACTGAGATTTGCGGACGCAACCGCGAACATGTATCTCGCACTATCGGCATGCATTGGCGCCGGTCTGCTAGGGCTTAAGAAAAAGGAGGAGTTGCGGTGGAAAGACTGTTTAACATGGTGCTCGAAGCTTTCCGACGAGGAGAGGCGCGACCTTGGTATTGTAACGCGGCTCCCATTGACTCTGAAAGAAGCAATTGAGTGTTTGAAAGAAATAGAAGAGGATATAGGAGAAATGCTAGGCGCCAGCCTCGTTCAACGATACATTCAGCTTAAGGAGGGGGAGGGAGAAATCCTAAGATCAAAGGAGATGGATGAGGTTAGACGGATGTATCTCTAAAAAAATTGTTGATACTCTAGGACTTACTGTGTCGATATTGAGAATACATCTTCATTCGATGTAGGAAATTGTTTTCTGAAGTCTGCTCTGACTCAGTGTCTTTTGTGTGAGACTATTGGACTACTTCCCAAGAGCTCGCCAATGGTTGAAGTAAAGTCATAAACGTTCAGGGCATCCCAATACTACTTTTCATTCGATCTAGATGATGGTAGTGATCACGATGAGAAGATGGTGGGCATGAGGAGCTTGAGGCAATCGCAGTGGCTGAGACTTGATCGCGGGCTTTGTCTACCCTCATTCTTCGTTGTCACGAAAACACGATTTTACAGGGTCTACTCTAACCGCTTTAAAGTTTGCCTGGGTCTCTGTCGGATGCGGTACGGATTCCCGAACAAAGTTCGAATCCTTGAGGTACGCATCGATAGACAACCCCATTGGGACATCACACGAGTGATCGGTATGGGTAACGCAGGCTTTCAAAGTGGGATGCTGAGAATAATAACATCTGCAAAGGCCTGCTCTAATGAAATTCTTATGAAAGAACCTTGAAGGTGACTATGATCTGGACGCGTTCCCAGTCACATCTCCAGACTTTGGCGCCCGTCGCTTTCACTCGAGCTTAGTGCTCGCCGACCGCAATGCGATGGCCACCATGGTCGTCAGCAGACGAAAGCGACAAGAATGGCAAGGAACGGCCCAAATGGACAGACACGCTCAATGCAACCGACTGGTCCCACTACACCGATCCCAGAACTGTGATCCCGACCATTATCCTTACAACTACCTGCCTACTCTCCGTCCGCCTTTATCGCTCTTACCTGCGACGTATCCCCGAGGCTGTTAGCATCCAGCCTACGTTCTGGCGTCGAAGAAGCCTCTTCGGACAGGTCACTAGTGTAGGCGATGGGGACAACTTCAGACTTTTTCATACGCCAGGTGGAAGCTTAGCGGGCTGGGGATGGTTACCTTGGAGAAGGATTCCAAGCAAGAGGGAGAATCTGAAGAACAAGACCGTACGTTTCCCGTCCAGGTGCTCGAGCCCTCTGAAGCTAGGTAGGTTCACATCCGCATCGCCGGCGTGGACGCCCCCGAGCTCGCTCATTTTGGGCGACCCCCTCAACCCTATTCCCAAGAGGCACTCGACTGGCTCACTTCATACATTTTGCATCGAAAACTGCGAGCGTACGTTTACAAGAAGGATCAGTATGATCGGGCCGTAGCGACCGTGTACGTCAGGAAGTGGCTTCTGAGGAGGGATGTCGGGCTGCAGATGCTACGCGTGGGCTTGGCAACAGTATACGAAGCCAAGTCAGGAGCGGAGTTTGGGCATCTGGAAGACAAATATCGGAAGGCCGAGAGCTGGGCGAAGCTGAAGAGGAAGGGTATGTGGGGTGGAAAGAAGAAAGACTACGAGAGTCCAAGGGATTACAAGTCTAGGATAGTATCGGGTGCGGGGGAGAAGCATCAATAGTATTATATAGGCATCAACATCTCCGCCCATTGCGTGGATCCAATGGGATCAGGAAAACGTATTGTAATTAAGAGAGCCCAAGTGGTGGAACAACTTCACCACAGCTACTGCAGCCCTTTTTGTTTCTGCAAGGTCCTTTAATGATATTGTTCATTGATCTGACCCCTACTCTCATGAAACTTGATTCTATCTTACAGTAATGTGTAGAAGTGCTTCCCCTAGCTACCTTAAGTTATTCACCCCACCCTAAAAGGCCTAGTCCAGGCACCGGCGAAACTGGAGCGATCTGTAACTCCAAAGCCACCTTCACACGCATGAAGATTATGTTAAACCCATTGTCCATTCTTTCTTCCTTCTCTATTATTAAGATTCACCACGAAATCGAATAATAAACTACGAATCCGCAACCTTGTTTGTAATCTTTTCCGCATAGTCATAACGATCATTGGCAACATGGGCAAATTCGGGCTTGGAAAGAAAAGCGACGGAGATGAAGATTCAGGTCGATCAGGTCTATTCTCACGCTCGAAAAACAAGTCACCCATGCCGACAGCCAATCCTTACGCCCAACCTATCGAACGTGCGTCAGCCGCCGACCCTTACCAACAAGCCAAATTCAACGCCGGCGTAGGCGGATACACCAAGTCCCCCAATCCTCCAGGTGTCAACGGGTTACCCTCTAGTTCAAGAGTAGGCCCAAGTGTCACAAGGCCAGGAGAATATGGGGAAGATAACAACTTTGCTAATGGGGACTCCAAGAGCGCCGGCAATGCCAGTCAGTATGGAGGCGGCTACGGTTCGGAAAGATATGGTACTCAGAATGGTTATGGGGCCGATAGATACGGAGGGCAGAGCCAGGCAGAAGAACGGGGTTCGAGGTACGGCCCTGGAGGCTATGGAGGCTTAGGGGATGCCATCAATCCACATTCGGCGCCGGACAGAACCCGGGAGCCGCTCTTTGGGGGATCCAAAGATCGACCGGACGGGCAGCAACAACCTAGTGAACCTCCACCGTATGATACGGATGCCAATCAGGGTGGGGGATTTGGAGGCCTCGGTGGAACTTCTGGAGACTACGGTGGCACTTCAAGTTATGAAGCCTATGGAGATCGCCAATTGACAGCCGAGGAAGAGGAAGAGGAAGACGTTCAGGCAGTCAAGCAAGAAATACGGTTTCTCAAACAGGGTGACGTCTCATCTACACGAAATGCGTTACGCGCCGCTGCGATGGCTGAGGAACAGGGAAGAGGGACACTGGCTCGTCTGGGTGCGCAAGGAGAGCGTATCCACAACACGGAAAAGAATCTTGATCTAACAGCGAATCATAATCGAATGGCGGAGGATAAAGCCAAGGAGCTAAAGAGACTCAATGGTAGCATGTTCGCAATCCACCCGTCAAACCCATTCACGGCGTCAAAGCGCCGCGAACAACGCGACGCCGACGTCATGGAAAGACACAGGTTGGAAAGAGCGGAACGAGAACAGACAAGGAAGGAAGCCTACCAGGCGGACAAACGCCTCGAAAGCACTTTCAAAGGATTAAGTGTGACAGACGCTCAGGCGAAGGCCAACAAGCAAGCGAGCCTGGCTGAAAGAGCGAAGTTTCAATTCGAGGCTGACTCAGAGGACGAGGAGATGGAGAATGAAATCGATTCTAATTTGGATGCTCTAGGTGGTGCTGCCACGAGGCTCAACGCTCTAGCAAAAGCAACTGGTAAAGAGCTGGATGAGCAGAACCGACATCTTGAAAGAATTAATAACAAGGTCCGTTACTTCTTCCTCCTAAACGTGGGATTGGCCGAGACGCTGATTTTCTTCGCCAGAGTACGGTTGTCGATGACCAAATTGCCATGAACAGGGCAAGGTTGGATCGATTCCATTGATTTATACCTATTACAGCGATTTAAAGGCGTATAAAAGTGGAGGTCCTACTTGCATCAGGTGGCGCAGGGTAAACATTGAGTCCTTTGAGCCCAACCATCAAGCTTTGGCAGGCAGATCAATCGTCCTCGAACCTCGTCTACGCAATTGCTAGCCCGTAGTACCACATTGAAAATCTAGCCCCAAGACTCCACTGAGCCCCAGGAGCGTGACCACTACTTCATACATCAGCGTCTTCAAGCAAACCTACGTTCTCATAACCGGCACCCCTTCGAACGCAACGCCACCGTGCCATTCGTACTGTAAATAATGAATCTGCACACGCGTGATGCCGGCCTGTGAAAAATAAACATCAAAAACACTTATGCCAAGGCCTTTTTCCAACGACAACTTTTAATTGTGCGTTCAATTCATAATAATACCGGTCATCTTTCCCCACGTGCCGGTTGGACGGCTCGTCGTCCAATTATAAAGTATGCACAATCCTACAGTTATGGTTGTCAGGTTACTAGAGCACGATGAACTGGTTCAATTGTGGTGATGCCAAAATTTCTTCACTATGGCTGTTCTCGACTTGCTAATTTCTACTAATAGCTTTGGTCTGGATCCATGTTCTATTATCGGGCTGTCTTCGAAGATCATCATATGCCTTCGCCGACTGCCGGATCTTCGCTGGATCCTCACACCTTATTCTCACCTCTCCCAAGGGCTTCTAAGTATGGAGGACGCCACCGCAACATCTCCCGTCCGATCAAAGCTTGAAGTATTCTACTGTGCTTGCTTATACATCCCTGGTGTGGTGGCTGTACCCTGCGTTCGCACAACGTGAGCTCGAAAGTAGATCTGTCAGCCGCTTTGTGCTTCGCATCATTGCATGCAAGCGTTGACGTCTTAAGTACAGGGGTCAACCGCAATTGTGCCCGATTGGAGACGATCCTTACCCTACACTGGCGAGCTGGCCCTGCCAAAGCCATCCATAGAACTGGGATCCCAATACACCTTGAAGAACAAAACGTCAAGGCGTAAGAATACTTCAGACTTTCCCCGCTCTCTCTGGCGGTTGGTTTTGGCTTACCCTGCTACCAAATGACGACAGCGAACGGAGGACGTTGAACGGATGAGCGAATCAAGTGTAGCCGCCTGCACGGCGTCTCAGACTTGGTGCACAATGACGTTTTCCCAACGTCAGCTGTTGCGCGTTAACTGGCAACACGCCTTTGCCGAAGCCACCTTACGATCCCCTGGCCGTCTTGGCGTCAGGGAAGGGTTCCGCAATCTGTGCGGGAGATAAGCGTCATCATCGCTGTCTTCTTCCGGTCGTCGTGGCATCTCGATGTTCTGATTCGGTCTTGCAATCCAGGCGAAACGCCTTTCCCGCTAGGGGCTGGGCAAGCCTAGAACAGAGTCGGTGGGTATATCGACTATCAAAACCGCGGAGAAGGAGTTCAAAGCAGGTCTGACACCTGCGTGAGGTTCCTAGTACATGTGGGTATGAGGAACAGCAAGAAATAGATGCCACCAGATGGGCTTCTGAATGGTCCCAATGCGGTGGTCTCAACTATTCAGGGCTTGCTGCCCTATGGGACCCGTATGGGACAACACCTATGCGTTCTCATTGCTCTACCTATGATGTACTCTAAGTCTTTGATGGTGAAGAGGATTCTATGAGTACATGCTACTTATGATCTTCTGAAAGACCTATTTCTGATATTGCTACCAACTCTGGGGAACAATGCAGGAAACATCCATGATCTACAAGTGGCAATTGTGCATCGAGGCTCGTGTGTCACTCGTGCTGGTCTATTTGGCTCAGATGAGCCTCACTTTGCGTAGTCATCAACGGTCCCTGAAGCACAAAGTAATATTAGAAACACCATTGACGCAGTAGAGGCCGATCGAACGTCTTCGACACATGTACCTACTCCGACCTGGGACAGGCCCGGGAATAGCCAAGGCATAGCCAAGAATGCAGCATCTCGGTGCTACAGTTCCGTGGAGCTGTCTGGGATCCTAGTTGAACGGTTGTGTGCACCACGAATCGAGACAACGTTTCTGGGTACAGCCACGGTGACGGCAGAGCGGAAAACCAACCAGTGGAACTGAGTACGTCGGACAGAGGAAGCCGTCCACACCTTTTGTCCCCCACTCACACCAAGTCTAAATTGAAGAACAACCCCAACCCCTGACCTCGTCGCGCATGCCCAGCACACCATCACCCGAATCTGTGACAAGGCTTGATCCTTCACGGACGTTTAGCGACTGCAAGCCTGCGCCGGCACTGATCGAGAAGGGCTCGGTGGCTTTTTGGTGGCTTGCTGCTAACGACGATATTGCCCACTCGCTAGGCTGGTTCTAAACTAGTCCCACCCTCCCATGCTATTCGGCAAATTGACGTCGCATCTGCTTCTGCGGAGCAAATGAAAATACATCTCCTCCCTCTCTAGCGTGTGGGTTTGCGTGCAACTGTGCAAGCCATTGACAGAGGTGGTTGTTGCAAGCCCTGTACGCCTTCATCACCCTTCCCCCCTGTCCACCCCAGTCCTCCGACCATTCCTACCCACCTACCAAGCTTATCTAGAGACACCTTTCCCTCCTTCTCTTTCAAAGAATACAACCTGTTCTCCACCCAACCCCACCGTCCCACGTCGATCAATCGATCGTCCGTCCTACTCTTGCATCTGTACACTACAGCATCAGCGATTGTTGTACGAAGTTGGAAGCAATTGTATTGATTGCCTTCACTCGCAACATATATCCTATCGTCGCGTTTCACGAATCACAGCAACGCGCACACACCCCTCCGACATACAACTTGGTCGCATTGATCGACCATTCCCGGAGCGCAGACCAACCTTAGCCCGCATATCAACCTTACTTTCTATCTCGCAAGGTAGCAACAATGACGATGACACTGGATCCTCAAAGCCGCCATCTCGGTGGTGGGATGCACTACGACCACATGCCTTTCCCAGGACCGTCTTTCACCAACCCTTGGGCAGGCTCGACATCTGGCCCTTCGACATCTCAGGTTTTCCCAACATCAGTTAGTTCCGGTCACTCAGCATTCGACTCTCTCCAGAGGCAGCAGGCTGTTAGAGGGAGCAATGTCTCTATCTCCCACACCTCCATTCGAGATACCGCATCCTCGAACTTCTCGAGTGGATCTTATTCTCAACCAGAACTACTCGGTTTGCAACAACCAGAACTGCTGAGTCCACCGCGGAACATGTACGGTCAAGGCTACTCTACTTCCGCATCGCCTTCCTACACACCAACTACGGCACCCTACAACCTTGGCTCCTACGCTCATATCTCGCAACATCCGGCAGACAGCGGGCGACGGCTCTCACATGCAAGCAATTCATCAGGTTCATCACACCATGACGCATACGATGTGCTTGATGCTGGGCGGGGAATGGTTGCGATGAGCCAGGATTTGACTACACCCAGAAATATCTACGGCCGGGAAAGACAGTCATCTGCAGATTGTTATGGCTTTCCCTCCTCGCACTCTTCCCATTCCTCACACTCTTCGATCTCGGGCTCCAGCTCGGGCTATGGCTCATACTACGACTCCGTCGACTCGTCTGTTTCCGGCTACAGCTCCCAGTCAGAAGTAGATTCTGTTAGTTCTATCGGCTCAAGGACACTACCGCGACCATCTGCCTTGATCGGCGGCGCCGGCTTACCCGCACCTCAGTCGATGATGGGTCAGTTCAACTCGAAGATCTCTTCGAGCACACAGAAGAAGCACAAGTGCAAGGTGTGCGACAAGCGCTTCACCCGCCCAAGCTCGCTCCAGACTCATATGTATAGTCACACTGGGGAGAAACCATACGCGTGCGAAGTCGATGGTTGCGGCCGCCACTTCTCCGTGGTTTCAAACCTTCGTCGCCATCGCAAGGTTCACAAGGGCGATCACGTGTCTGACCAAGGCTCACCGGAAGGCTCCTGGGTTTCCGACAAATGATACTTTGTACTGTGAATTGCTTACAGATTCACATTTCGATTCTACGGTCTAGGTCTTATGATTCTGCGCAACACATCATACGTTGTCGTCACTTGCGCAGTCGTTCGACAAATATTGCAACGTTCGCGAGCTATAGGGACTTGTCGGTGGACTGTTGCATATTTCGCTGTATATCATTATCACGCCTCATAGAGCAGTCTCTACAGCATTGTCACAGGCCACTACAATGGGCCTTTAGCAGGGCGTTTGGGAGTGTGGTATCAAGGGTTTGTGGGTTTTGTATGAATAATCAATTATACCCACATTCGATAAGGTGCGTTTGGCACTAACTATATCTATAATACTATTTTGTTCTGATCATGGTTCGGTGCGCATGTTATGGCACTCCACAACAGTGGATTTATTTGCAATTTACTACTTTATGGCGATGGAGGATAATGTTTTGGAACTGCCGGAGTGAGTCCCCAAAGTCACCCAACACCTACATCACAGCACGTACCTCTCTTCACAAAAAGAGCATACTTCAAAATGCACTATCCTGTTCCACTCTCCCACAACGGCTCAAGCCCCCAGCGGTCCCTGCAACCACTTTTTGGTCCCAACTTCGTCATCGTCCCGATTCAGCGGCACAGCGCCACCCACAAGCGTTTCGGCCCCTGCAGCCATATTCATCATAATTGCGTATGTGGCTTACACTAGTCGCCCTACCACGGTCCCCCTCACATGGTCGAGTCTGCAGCCTGCAGGTGGCTTGAGGACCCTGCAGCAAAACCACCCGCTCTTCGTTCACCCGTTCCTCAGCTCGCCTTTCGAAACACCCCTGTGCGACCTTCCTGATCGAGCGCAAGCGTGTACGGACTCTCGGAAAAGGCCGGCCTTCTTGTCTACTTGAAGCCTTCCACAATCATGGTGCTGGCCCCATGACCACCGAGAGGCGCATCATAGGCTCGCGAAAACTTGGGACTTGATGGGGGGAAGGAGGAGCTGAGACGGGAGGAGACGATTAAGTGGGAAGTTCCGCTTTGGGTGTTGGAGTCTGAGATTCGGTTGGTGTCTCAAATTGATGACCTGAAGAGATATAGGGTATTAGTCAGCTTGAGAAAGGCTTGGCGGTTAGACGTCGGTCGTCTACGATTTTTCCTTCTCCTTTGCCTGCGGAAGAGCTTGATGGCGAAGACGCTCCGACGGGACGTCTGGAGTTGGGAAATGTGTTAGTCCAACATAGGAAACTGTGTGCACACGAGAAGGCGGCTGTGGTAGTAAAACAACAGGGGTGCTCTCTCATGGGTTTGTGCATCCAATTCTCAAGGTTCTTCTGTCCTCACCGCTTTGCTTGCTACCTGGCATGCACGTGTGGTTGGCCAGGTTTTTGTATGGTAGTAGGGCTGTTGTTGTTGTTGCTAGGCGTTGATGTTGGCGCATGGGTAGTGAACAATGACGGCGTTTTGTGATCAGAGACGTAAGGCAAGACTTACTTCTCCTTTGGCTTCGTGCTTTCGTTGTGCCGGACAGGCTACTCGTCGTAAAATGCGTGAAGATGGGCTGCAACCCTAAGTCACCTTCTATGCGTCCTTGCTTTCGCCTCGGGGGAAATCTATGGCGCTCTTGTGAAGAGTGACATGAGTAATTGCCTGGACGCCGCGGTGCTTCAACGTTGCATATGTTTGTACTGGACTGTTTTGTTGAATTTGAATCTGTCACTGGTAAGACTGATGGAGACTAGATGTAGCGTTCGATAGCATGTCGAGATCGGTTGTTCAGAGAAGTATGGAGGGTGGTCGGAAAGACAGACACCATCGAGTCGGAAGCATGGTCGAGGTACTTAGTGTTTAGAAGAAAGCTTTGCTGAGACCGTGAGTCCGACTTGACTTGTTCTATTGTATTGCTTTAACATAGAGCGCGATGTGGAATTTGGCGGGGGGCGTTCTGTTTGGATTTTCGGTTCGAATAAGGTACCATATATGAAGGACCTTGACTGGAATATAGAAGTCTCATTGAGACTTCATCGTCCGGCAAATGCACACTGGGCTCAGTCTTTTGGAAGGATGGTGGTGCTTGGGAAGTTCCCACGTCCGCGTTTGGGCAGGTAAATTCTCTTATCGAGTGTTATGAACTAGGCTGGCTTGAATTGGAAGCTTCTGTTAGTTGGCAGTTGGAAAAGTAGACTGACTATTCGCTGGTGGGGACATTTCTGTGATGACATTGGGAGATTGACCTATCAGACCAGTGGGCATCGACGCATTGGGTTATTCAAGACATTGGAAAGGCCGTCGCTGGTTATGAGACTAGTCAAGAGAACGCTTCGGGTTGGTCGTCGTCAATTCTGCTACTATGGTACCAGTATCCCGCTATCACATGAAACATGTTGACGGAGTCTGGCAGAGGCTCCACCAGGATCCGATATCGAAGACGCGTACCATATTGTAATTGAATTAGCCCAGAGATTTTTTCATTTATAGTTTCAAATCGAAGAGTACCTTTCAGCTAACCGTCTCCGTAGTTCAACCGTTTGGTTCAGACTCCGGTCGCCCTGGTCTAGGGCAGACCAGGGTTCGAATCCGTCGACAAGCATTTCACTCACAAAGGCCTTTGGGTACGGATATGGGGACCCCGACCGCATCGAGCGACCGGCATTAGTATTCGGACCTTACGACGTCGAGCTCCCCCATAGATTCAGGTACGTTTCTCGTTTTTGAATTTTGGTCTTTGCAGCTCGTTGATTCGTGCTCTTAATGATTTCCCCTTCCACTATCTCCTTATGAGGTAACGCGGGTCTAGGTCCCAGTAGCTCTTTGGGCCCAAAATTATTTCGCCCCTTTAACACAAAGCTTGGCATTAGGGCAAAACATCTTGGCTATCGTGATGTATCAACTGAAAGGCGTATTACCGGCTATATGGAGGCCCACATCGAAAGCACACATGAGAACCAAAAGGTTGTATTAGGTATCATGGTCGCCAAAGGGCCGACATTCGGTCCGTTGTTGCCAGGCAGAGCAACAGTGAATATCACTGTTTACCGCGCTAGCGGGCACTCATAAATATCCCCATCTCACCCCGCCCTCTCCTCTCCTCTTTTTTTCTCCTCGCCGGTTTGGATTACTCTGCTCTCAGTACATGATTGCATTGTTACATGAAAGACTAGCCTGCACAATGTTCACTCTCCTCATCTCCCCTGTAAGCTTTGCTTCGGCATCGCTTGCTCCCTTCCCCTCCCTCCACCCACCCCCGATCAGCGCAAGTTGGTCGGGGTACGGCCTCTCCACCGCAGCGGTAACGCTCAGCGCACCGCTCCTGCAGTGGTGTGGCAAGCTTAGGCCTGCGGCTACGTTGGCAGCTGCAGACATCGAAGGACTACATGCTCCGGTGCTCTGCCTCACCCGCAGACCCGGCTCCTGGCGACAGCTCAAGGCATGGCTCCATCGCAAGATGGTTCCCCAGCCAAGAGAGTGTACAAAAGCGGTGGCTATATCTGTCAACGGAGAGAGCCCTCAACGAGTACGCACCTGGTTCTCAGGCTGTACGGACAAGTATGCCACGACGATGGCGGCCAAGGTCACTGCCCTCTCCCCTGTTCGCAGGCCACCACCTGCCCTCAGCGAGGCCACACCTTGCCCCATCCCGCGGCTGAAACCCGTCCGGTCCGTGCCACCTATCCACACGCACCGCGGCCCTCAAAAGCCAGCGGCGCTTGCAGTCAAGCCCTGCCTCACTCTTCGCCCCACAAAGCCCAAGCGCTCTGTGCGTTTTGCAGCCACCTCGCTCGTCCAGGAGTACACTCGCTGGAACTACAAGGGCCAATCGCCGGTTCACACCGAGCTGCTTGGATCCCCCTACGAGCGGCGCTTCAAGCGTGTGGCTTTCAAGACGCATCACGATGTGCGAGGCCGGTGGATTGAGAGGTATCTTGAGCCGGATGGGCACAACCAGGTGCATTTCCCGCGCACGAAGTGGATCCGCGATGGGCCGACGGGGGACGACGTCGATGCCGACGGCGACGTCGACATGGGCTGATGAACCCCCAACGCATACCCATCCTCCGCTTCCGCATACTTCGTTGCGTGAGAAAGTCGTTACTCGGAGAAACGGTTGGTAGTTGTTCCCTTTGTTCATTCGTCGCTCTATCCATGCTTGCGCTTGATTTTTTTGACACCGTTTGGCTTTTGCCTTTGCTTTTTCCCACAAAAACCCACAAAACCCTGAGCCGGTAGCTCTGGGAGGGGACGCCGGCGAGGGAACCCAAAAACATTTGAATCTCCCCATAAAACAATCACCAAAACATTGGAATTTGGCTCGTTGCATCTCCGGGCTGTCTGCGTTTTTGCGATTTCCAGACGCTGAGGCTATTGAGGGCCGAGGTTGCTGATGCTGTTTGGGTAGCTTTCTCATGGATTTTCTGATGGATGAGGCTGCTGAGCATTGGTGGTGAGGTCGGGCACAGCCGTTGGTATGTCTCCCCTTCTCTGCCGGACTGGGGTTAGGTATCTTAGTAACAGCAGGGCTCCTTCTTTCCAATTAGAGTCCGCATGGGTGGATCGATACATCTTGTATCATCAATCGGTGAGCCCCCCCCTTCCCCATATCTCCTAACATCTCAAACTGACCAACGACAGGAACCACAGCCAATCCGCCACCCTGTACGCACCCCCCCCCTTTCATCCCCTCTCCTACTACATCTAACGAACGACCAGACTGTCGTTTCATGGTAGGATCCCCCTCTCGTTACGCTGACGCCTGTGTAGTGGCAGTTAGGTGGTGACGCACATATCCAGTGCGCACGACACCATCCCTTCCCCTGCCATATCTAACAAATAAGCAGGCTATCTCAACACGCCATACCTTCATGGTAGGAGCTCTCCACCCCGTTATGCTGACACCGGTGTAGTGGGAACCAAGGGCGGCGTAGGCCGCACGATATCACCGCGATAGGCAAGAGGGGGACATTGCTGCTGCCGGCTTGTCCGGGGTGGTGGAGTCTTTCTTCGATTCTCCACCGTGTGGATGTGGTTGCTGGGTCAGCATACGGTGGATTTAGGCGTCCACGACGTCGATGCTGATATAGGGGTAGGGAAGATGGGTGAGGTGAGTCATAAGGGAGGAAATCAGAGGGGGCGGGTGCGTTATTGTTAGGTGGATTGATTGGGTGAGCTTCGAGGAGATGGGGGTGGTAGGACGTAGTTGCTGAGATGTAGGTCGCTGGGATGTTGCGTGGGCGGGTGAGTAAGAGACGCAGCTATAGGGACACAGAGTGGACGTGAGATGTGGGAGGTAGTAAAGTAAGGCGTTGCTTCAAACCATCGATGTGCCTGCATATAACGCCTGCGAGCCCGAATGCTCCCGCCACTACACAAAGCATATGTACCGCCAGCCAGCCCCTGTACTCTACACACCTCTCTCTTGAACAACCTACTTCTGCGCCCTCGGTCCCGCCACCCCAGCCCCGATGACACTCGGCAGCTCCTCCTCCCCAATGCTAAACAGCAGCCCAATGCCCCAGCTCACCGTCGCCGCGAGCATAATGCCCAACCCCGCAAGCAACCAAAATTGCGCGCTGATATCCTTCTTCTGACACGCTGGCCCGCCCCAGTAAATCGTTTTCGTCCTACCCTCGCTGTCTGTAGTCACTGTCTTCGTGCATTTGCATACGAAGCAATCGATCTCTTTGTTCTCGCCGAGCTGGGTGGTGTATTTCTTGTACGCTGTGCCATGGCCGGAGCAGTTGCGTGTGGCGGCGTTGGCGGATTCGAGGGTGGTGTGGCAGACGGGAAGGACGGAGGTGAAGGGGCGGGGGCTAGTGGAGGTGTTTTGGGCGGAGGTGGAGGGCTGAAAGGAAGTGGTCGGGAGGAAGGAGAGGGGTTCTTCGGTTGGGGGCTGGGCGCGGCGGGTGAGGTGTTTCGGTGAGGTGTAGGTGCCGTAGGTGGAGCGTTTGCGGGATGAGGAGACGGGTGGCATGAAGATGATGGTTGATTGAGTGTTTGGGAGGGAGAGCATCTGGTGGATGGAGTTTCGTAGTTCTCTGAATGCTTCGGTGTAAGTGGCTCCCCTCATCCCTTCAAGCGTCGAGTCGTGTATGAAGGCGGTTTGCTCGGGGGCGTCGTGCCTATAGATCTTGAGCAGAGCTGCAGCTGAGATAGAGGGATATCGCTGCTCCTGGCTTGATGGGTCGGTCTGGATCTGTACGCTTTCGTAGTCGCATCGCCCATCTCCCTGTATTTGCGTCAGTCGTAACCTATGAAGATGTGTACAGGCCCGCTCACACTGTGTCCACTAAGGATCCCACCACCGATCTTGCCATCCTCCCGGAGCTCGTATAGGCATACGTTGGAGGCGATACCGCTCCGTGTGGCGTCCTGCACGAGCTCTCTCCGATGCTTATCTTGTAGAAATAGGTCTGACATCAATTGTAAATTGTCTGAAGAGGATGGCGGTCCTGGTATTTTAAATGTAGGTTGCAGGTCAATGATCTCTATTACTCGTATTCAGCACTATATTGCAGGGGTCAGAGCATCTCTGACAAGCATACCTTCTGGATATTTGACACCTTCTACAACAGCCAGCAACCTGCTCGGACTCTGCCATTGCTCTTCATGAAAAAGCTGTTTCTGTGCACCACCATATAGATTGAGATGCTCCAACGTTGACTCCGATGCATCCCCTAGGCTATGATAGCTCGAGAGTCCTAATCGTTGCGCAAAGAGTAACCTGGCTTCATGTGGAGATATCGAAGGAGGTTTAGTGTGATATTGCTGGCGGCCATCGGAGAGGTATACATAGGCTTCAGGTAGAGCTGCATATACTTGAGCGACCACACTCGCCAACGAGAGGACGGCAAGCGGCTTCATCTTGACTTGACGGCTGAACGAGAAGCCTGGGAGCCTCAAGCGGTGATGAGGTTGATGATAGCGATCCCGCAAGCCTGTCCTCGGATCCAGAGGCGGCGAGCACATGCGGGCTTGGCGCCAAGCTATCGGTTTTCGGGCTTCCCTCGGTTTTCGTTGCAAGGCTTGAGGGCGTTTATAGCTACCGTGTGACTCTCCTTCATAGAACATTTCGTCACCTTAAGCGGAGGCGCTTTCGGTCCATCACATGTATCAGAAACTACACTCAGCTCCCAATTCACCAATATCAGAGACTTGCAAGCCGTCGCCCCTTCTTGAAGCGGGCTTTGCCCCACGCCCATGTACAGAACCTCGCGGAGACTCTCAACCTTTCCTCCTCGCTCATTTCCTTATTCCACTTCCCTCGCCCGCCAGAACGGTAATTTCGCAGTACAGCATGTACAAATTAGGGAAAGCCGGGCGAAGAGGTACCGTTCTTACCCTCCGGTTAAACAACGCAGCTTCGGCAGCTGATTAGGGAATGTCAGGTCGTCGAAGAGAGTCGCTCTCCACGCGAGTGTCACGGCAATATTCTGTCTTTTCTACCTAGACACTCCATGGAACCCGCTCAAAAAGATAGCAGAGCAGGAAGGGCAGAAAGAAAGAATCGCAGCGTTGGAGGGCCAGAAAGGCACGAACACCGAGCGTAAAGATGATGCCGTGGTCAAAGAAGGCGAAGAGAAGGAAGAAGATGTTCAGATACCCGATGAGATGCCCGAAGACGCCATCTTTGTACCCCTAGGACTTGCGCGAAAGCTCCCACAGACTTTTTACAAAGGCACAGATCCTGAATGGCAGAGCTTCATAGAATTCTCAAAAGACAAGAAGAGGAGTCAGCTTGTCCGAAGTACGTATAGTTCGATTCTTGAGCGCCAGGTTGACCACTAAGAATCCCATAGATGAACTTGTAGGCTTGATCGGCCGCCACATAGCGAGCGTGAAGAACTTTGAGAAGCAACTGGGAAAGCCCATTCAGCCTCGAAAGTATTGGTTGGATATTGACTTTCCAGACGGTCCGCCACCTGAGTACGAGCGGTCGGGGTACGTCGGGTCACTTCTTGACGTTAAAAGTATTGATATTCATCCCTGATAGGATCGAAATCGCCGACAGTTACATTGCATGGACCACTAGGCCCGTAGATCCGGTGCAAGTGTCTCGCTTGGAAGCTGCTCTTTGGCCCAAGTCTATTGCTGTTTCCATGTGGTCAAGCTACAGTACTCTCTGGTCTCTGCAGGTGGCGAGAGCCAAGCAAATGCTAGGTATCCAATCCGAGGTCAAGCCAGAGTCAACGTCTACCAAAGTCGTCGACTTCCAAGAACTTGCAAAAGGAGACAAAGGCCAGGAAAAACCATCGGGCGCTGTCGCAGGGCAAGGCGCAGAAGCAGATAAGCTGCCTGTTGTACCATCGCCGAACCTATCCTCAGCAGATGCGGCGAAGGCGTCCGAGGTTAAGCAAAGGCTTCAGTCTCTGGGCCTGCTTGGTGTCATGACCGACTTTAGCTCAGCCCTGACAAGCTTCAAGAACTCACTCCTCAAAACCTGGAAGTTCCCCCACACGCCTCCAGAGCGTGGTACTGTCATGGTTTCTGGACTTGTCGAGCTCGTCGGCTCAAAAGCCAATTGTGTGTTAGATGTCCGTGCCGCCTTCCACCCAAAGGAGAACCGGTTTGTGGCCATTGGTGTTGGAGTCCGGCGGTTGCAGGCAAGGAAGCAGTCTCCTAAAGGCGGCACTTGAGCGAAACTACCGCTCACGTGAGGTGTGCGTATTCCTCATTCCTGTCCAGGAGAATCGACATTTGAGCATAGCCATGGCGTCAGGGCATAAGTGGAGGGAAACCTGAGGGCGTTGGGCCATGGTAGATATCCCCCTATGGCTTCGGTGGTATTTTTCGGTTCACGTCTCGATCTACCATAGCGTTCTACGTCAGTAATATCACAAAGCCCTACAATGTGGGTAGCCTAATCTCTTCTGCGATAGTGGCAGCCCCATGGTTCAGTCTACGTCGTAAGGTTACCATCTTCTTACGTTGCAGTGGAGGAATCCAAGCTACCAGTACCTGGTTTCTCATGCAAGACCAAGGTGCTTTCATACTCTTTCCAGGGCCTAGGGTATGGAGAAGGGATCCATCTTCTTCCAGAGCTAGCATGGTGAGAAAAGTAACCTGATGCTAAGAGCCATGCTCGAGGAAGCAAGAGGACGAGTCCTGTCCAGACTTTAGTCTGAGGGCTATTGGACCTTGATCTTGTCTCCAGGATATGTTGCACGGTTGTTCAGGTTTGATTTGAGATCTGTTAATGGACAATATCAGTGCCCCTGGCTGTAAGACTGCTGTCTAGCGATTTCCCTGTGGATGTCTATGAACCGAAGACACTCCTCAATAAAGTTAGGCCTCTGATACCTTTGTACAACTCACTATAATGTCGGTCCTTGAGCAGTAGGTGCGGAATAGCCGCCGCGTCTAGGAAGCCGGCGCGCAGGCGTCTTCTGCATATAAAATGCCTGCCCTACGACATCCTCCTGAAACCTCACCACCGTCCTTCGAACACCTTCACAACTTCAACCACCTTGCGTTTGACACATTAACAGTAAATCACAAGGTATGTGCCATGATCCTCTTTGATTCTGCCGCGTCGAAACAGACCCCTGCACACTATTTGTCGTTGTCGTGCCCATTTGGCTAGATCGACCTGAGTTCTGCGCGCTGCCAAAAATGCACCTCAAATTCATCACCCCCCCCCCAAGAACCCCAAAACTCGACAGCTACACTATATACATCATCTTTATAAACTGATGATGGAGTCTGTCAGCTCTCAAGGACTGCGTCAGCGTCATATCAATACCACGAGCGACAAAACGTCCAAAGAACTCACTTCCGAAATGGCCACCATCGAGAACTCCCCCCTCCACCATGACTTGGACGACGAGTTCATGAGTGACGAAATCACCTCCACGCCCTTCCAGACGCGTGCCGGCTCTCCTTCCCGCGGCGAAATCATGCCACACACCGTCGCCCAAGCCACCAAGTTCATGAGCGACCTCCACGCGATTGTCGAGACCGACACTGAGTCCAATACCGCCGACGTTGGCTCCAACGCGAGCATCGCCTCTGAGTTCGACGAAAAGCTCCCGGAGTCCGATGACGGCGTCCCTGTCCCCGCTGCGCCCGTGTCAGCGCCAAAGACGCACTGGTTCGGCCTCACCAACACCCGAATCTGCTTGATCTGGGTGTGCTTGGTTCTGCTTACGAGCCCGTACGTCTTCTTCAAGCACCATGACAAGGTATGTACCAGCCCCAACGATTGCCTAACAAGCTATCGCGTCAATGCGGGTTTTGATCCATGATATACAGTATCCATGGGCGGGGGTGATCGTCCTGGGTGGGGGTTCTTCGGTTTTGGGTGCGGTCTTGTACGCGTGTGCGTGCGACCTGGTGGTTGAGGAGGCCGAGGAGCGTGAGGCGGAGATGGTCTAGGTAAGCACTTCACTTGTCATTCCAGCGTTCGCAATTCTACAGTTCCATGCTCACATCGTGCAACAGGCCATCTCCGGCCTCGGCGCGCCCAGCCGGGGTGTCGGTAGCGAGGTGCTTGGGGGGGGTTTCACGAGACAGCGATGGGTAGCATTCGGGAAAATGAGACATCGGGAAATGGAGATGTCCGGAGTTCTTGTGGATAGCGAACGTTTTAGCTATACCAAAACCTTGACCATGAGTTCTATGTGACCCTGACCTCACTCGCAACCGCATTCGCCAGCTCCACCCGTATCCCGGCCCCCGTGAGCACATGTATCCAAAGCCTCTGCGTATCGCTCAACCGATCATTCTCACTCTTCACCTCCGCAAACATCACCTCCCCCCTCTCCTCATGCCACAGGAACAGATCCGGGATCCCCCCTCCCCGCTGCTGATACTCCTGCGCCATGACCTTACACACCGTCGCCAAGCCCTCCCGATTACCATCAAAAGCCCTTACAATCGCCATCAAGTCCTCGAGCTCAAACGCCCAATCAATGCCCACGATGCACGTCTGCCGTTCATGCTCCCGCTCCCACACCTCCCGGATGAGTTGCTCGGCGAGCCCGTTGCCGATGTCGGCGAGGCGGCGGTTGATCTCGCTCGCGCGCGAGGGGTAGAAGGCATCGGTGAAGAGGTCGAGCGGGCAGCTCTGGTACGCGGTCTGGAAGACGTTGGGCACGTACGTGAAGAGGATGTCGGCGAAGAGGTAGCCGAACAGCGTGCGCACGATGCCGCCTTCGCTGTGGTAGCCTTTCCAGCCCGAGGCGCGGTAGGTGGACAGGCACATGGCTTCGACGCTGCATTCGCCGTTGCCTTCGTGCTCGTCGAGCCAGATGGTTTTGGCGCCGCGGCGATTTGGGGCGGTGGTGGAGGGACGCGGGGAGCTGTTTCGTCGGCCTTTGGGCGTGGGGGTGCGGTGCTCGATGCGGATGCCGGAGATGGAGCGCTCGATGGGTTTGGCGAGGCGGACGTGCATGAAGTCGTGCTGCTGGCGTTTGGGGATCTTGAGCTGTTTCTCGAGCTTCAGGATGCGTTTTTGGAGGTCGTGGTGGTAGATGAGGTGGCAGGTGCGGTCTTGGAGGCCGTCCTCGCAGGTGGCGAGGGCGATGCGTTTCCAGTGTTTCTTTTGCGCTTCTTCAGATTGCGGCCCTGGGGAGGGTGCTAAGGCCCACATGTAGTGTTCCTCCAGCAGCGCTTTTCGCTGGTACCACGACCCTCGGCGCGCTGCATGGAAGAGATGCTGCTCAAGTAGCTCGGTGAGCATCTCGTGCTCGCGCTTGTGCTCTTTGAAGCGGCCGAGCACGGCGGTGCCTTTATGGACGATGCGAGTGTACACCCATGCAGGGGAGAAGCGGCGTAGATAGGCGCCCTCGCCGCTTTCGTACACGCGGTCTTCTTTGCGCTGTTCTTCTGCGAGATGGACTCGCCAGCGGGGATAAACTTCTTCGAAGATGTCTTTGACGGCGTGGAGATCGATCTTCTTGGGGGTGCCGTTGAATTCGAGGATGTTATCAATGCGGAATTGGGTCCGGATAGAGGCTTCGAACTCAAGGAGTGAGGAGCGTGATTGGAAAATGTTGGCGGAGCGGGAGACAATGTAGATGGGAAAATTACGGCGGGAAATGCGGGCGAGGATGATGGTGGTAAGGGATTTCTCGGTCCATTCTGTGGAGCGGTAGAATACGAGATGGACACGTTCGAAGAGCTTAGAGGCAGGGGAGGATAGACGGACACAGGGACCGGTGCTGCGAAGAATCTTGCGAAGGTAGTGCGAGTCTCTGTTGGAGCTGATGCTTTCTGAATCTTGGTCTTCGTTGCCATTCTCGTCTGGGAAAGCTTCTGACTTGCCGGATTCTTCTGTGTCCGAGCGCTTCAGACTGGAGAAACCTAAGCCACGTTGCACGGAGCTAGTTCGATGAAGAGCATCGAGCAGCTCGCGCTTGGTTTTACCTTGCAGTTTCGCACTTTTAGCCATTTCTTTCAACTCATCTAACCTGAGAAGAGAAGAAGCTTCCTCTAGCGTCTTGATGTGATCATCAGAGCCATCAGCGAATGTGAAGGCTCCTTCCAGCACGCTATTCATTGGTGGCTCAGCTTCGCCAGGGTTTTCTTGGGCTTCAGACGTCACAGCTGGCACTGCTCGGGGTTTGAGCAACTCCTCGACAGCCGCAGATAAATCGAAAATGTCTCCATAGTAGCCTAGGCGATTGATTCTATGCCAGGCGGCAGTTTTACGAAGGAAAAGACGCACATATCTAGCACGAGACTCAGCCTCACCAGTTCAGGAATACGTGGTTTGGCTACAAGAAGAGAACTACCTACAGATACTGGCCTTCATAACTCAAGCCTCTCCATTGCTCGAACACAGCTATCTCGGCTTCATCAAATAAGCGGGCCTCATCCTCCAGCACTGTCTCTAACGCCAGGTTGAATGCATCGACATAGATCGAGCTCTTGCCCCTGACCCATTTTCTCTGACCTAGTCTTCCCTGAAGATCCAGTGAATCCGCATTCTCGGCAGCTCGCGTGGCTTCATATTCAGCGATAGCCGTCTTGTCCGTCTTGATTGGTGGTAGAGCATTTTCTAGCTCGGTTTGACTAGCTCGCGGTAGAAGGTCTTCATCGTCACTTTCTGCCTCTGAGTCCGCGATCTCTCCGTAATTGGACTTTCTGGGTGAAACTTTGAGAGTATCATCTTCTTCGTCAATACCATCCCTAGACAAAGAGGTATCAGTGCTGTCAAGTCTCTTTAAGCGCTTCGCTATGGGAGTCTTAAACTCCTCATCGAAGTTGGTGGAAGACGGATGGCGGATTTTGCAGCCTAGCATCTGGTTGTGGGATGCAGGACTCCGTAGCTCTAAGGCCATGGACAAGGACTTGTACATTGGACAAATTGTAGTAATTTGAGGTGATGGATCATTGAAATAAAGAGCCCGATCGCGTCGCGTATCTGAGAGACGCGTCAAGCGCCGCACTAGGCCAAGCAAGCTGAAGGACTCGAAGACCTGGGTTGCAATACGAGAAGAACGACACAAACCCCACAATGGCCGAGCAAACACTACAAGATGTGCAGCCCCAAGTCCCCGACCAGCCTGTGGCTCAGGTCTCGGAAGCTCAAGTTCAACCACAGAGCCTACCTGAACCCATACCTGCACAACCACCCCCAGAAGAACAGAGTCACCAAACAGAAGCTCAACCGGAGCCCATTACTAACCAAGCTGACACTCTGATGAGTGAAGCTGCTGTATGTCAGCCCATTGCGTTTATCGTGCAAAACAACAACAGGCTAACTTATCATCCACAAGCCATCACCTATCCCGCAACAGCAAAGACAATCGTCCACAATGCCACGCCATTCCACTCCGAGCCAAAACTTCAACGGCGTCGCTGAAACTCTCACCATACCCTCCAAAGCCGCTTCACACGGCGCGCCGGCTCGCCGTTATCTGAATGAGAAAGTCACTGGGGTGCTGGTGGAGGGATTGAAAAGATTGGTCACTCTGAAGTAAATTTAGGTTGCGCAACGATACAGAGCACAGCTGAATGTAACATCTACTAGACCCGATGAGCCGATACGTTGGCTCGGTGAATATCTGATTAAGAGGAGCAAGGATATTGAAGGGTCGTAGTAAAGGATGATGGTATGAACATAGCGACGGCTTTTGTGGGTGGGGGTGGTTGGTCGCCTCACATAAGATACCCAGGATGCGTGGCTATCTCGAAGTTGAGAAGCGGTAGCTCAACATCGACGATTGAAACACTATCACATTTCGTCAATGTGCCTTCGTGAATTGTTTGTGACTTGTTCAATTAATGCTTCTTGCCCCTCATCTCCACCTAAGAGCAGCAGCCCCAGCAACAATTCTGCGCCTTTCATCACTCAAAGCCATACTCGCCACCACCAGTCTCCCACTTTAAGCGACCAGTGTGCTAGCCGTGGCGCTCTCGTATCTCCACGTCGGTGGCAGTACCCCAACGGTCTTGTAATACCGTGACAAGCGGTGGATGCGAGATTCGATCAGGATGAGGCGGAATTTGGAGTCTTTGTCTTTGCGGTTGCGCTCAAGGTGCTTGCGAACGGCAACGGCCTGGCATCCGTCAGCGTGCTATCAGGGTCGTAGCAGCAACAGCATAAACAAGACATTCAGAAAAGGGGAGTTTGCCTGACGGATAGGACCGTACCTTCTTGATCAGCATGTAGAGGTCCTCAGGAATCTCTGGTGCAAGGCCTATTCGTCGAAATCACTCCGTCAGTCAAAGACCAAGCAGAGGCATAAGTGCGACGAAGCGCAATGTAGAGCAATCACATAGGGCATAGCCGTATCGTGTCTTCATGTAAAGTCCATCATACCGTTCGACTTAAGGATACGTAGGATCTTGTTTCCTATCATTGCAAGTCAGCCTTGATCCTCCACCACTGGCGTTGCCAGTGTAGCAACGCAGCCATCTCCTACCTGTCACGACCTTGACTTGCGCAACTCCATGCGAATCTCTGAGTACGACACCAATCTGCGAGGGTGTTGCGCCCTTCTTTGCAAGCTTGCAGATCTGTTCCACGACGGCGTCGGGGGTCAATTTCAGCCATGATGGCGGGGTGCGGGAGTACGGAATAGCGGATGCCGATATGCCTTTGCCGTTGCTGTGGAGGCGACCCATGACTGTGGTGGATTCGGTGGTCGAAGATACTTAGATGGATAATACTCCTACGTTGCCAGGTTGGCGGTTACTGTGTGTGCTTGGCGCGCTAGATTAAGCGAGCATTAGTGCCTCAGACTTTGCGAAGAAAAATCTGATCATTCCATGACCCTTGTTGCTTCCATTGTACACCAAACGACTAATGTAAGATCCTCGGCTCTTCCACCCCATCGATGGGCTGGCTTTAGTGTCGCCATTGAGAGATTCAATTTGATTCTCTCAATCATCAACCATACCTCGTGATAGGACTAATTCAAATACGGTATGTTGCCATACCCACCAGATCGGCCTTTCGCTTTGCGATCTTATGATGATATCCTACAATACACTTTTTCTGGTACCTCTTATGCCAGCAGCTAGATTTATTTAGCTGCGATGATCTATATGGACTTCTGATCAACCGCTGAATTTCCTGTTCCATGGTACAAACACCTCCAGATAGCACAAAGCTAATCATTCGGTGTGGTAGGATTTAGGACAGTACCAGCTATTTATCAATCCTATGCTCCCATCGTGCATGGTGCATCTGCATCCATGATTAGTCTATGTATTCGAAGACTCGCAGTCCTTGCATCGACAATGCCTGTTGAGTAACTCTTCAATGCCTTGACGCGAACAACGGACAAATCGCCAACAAAGGCCAGCTTCATATAACTCGATAGGGCTGTGTTCACGAGGCTGCATGAATCAGCGACATCTTGTCGTCCAGGCTTGTTTCAATGACTTCATGGAAGTACATCTCGATAACCAGTATGCAACAGTGATCGGACTCCTTTTTCTTGTCGTAGAAGTAAAGTAATTGTTATGTGGGATGCTGGCTATCTTTCCCTCCCTCCAATGGAATTGTTATGACTATGCTTTATGTCTTAGGTCATTGACGGACAAGCATCTATGGAAGTACTTTTCTGTCCACAAGAGGATGCATTCGGTACGAATGACTCTCTTTGCGGTCCCACGGGAATAAGCTAATGAAGCCGGCAAGTCGATGCGACTGCCGGGCGATCATGATATACACCTTTAAAAATACTCACATAACATCATGGCTCAGGCTCAAGCCTCTTCCTTGGGACTGTCCAGTGCCCACTGATGCCCCTGAATTAAATCAGAGAGAATAGGTTCTGGCAGCAGGTGTAGATCATTAATGGCAGATGAATCCATAGAGCCCGGTGGATAGGTGGCCACTTCATTGATTGGAGCCTTTGAAAGGCACTAGTGCAAGGGTACTCACTTTGCCGCTGGCACTTGTTTGGTCCTGATAAGCCTCATAGAAGTACTGTTCCGAGTGACGTCGAATCACACTTCACATTACACAGCAGAACTAGACCCCTGTCAGGCGTGTCTGTTGGTCGAAGTACCTTTGTACCCTGATTTGCGGATCGAAAAGATGACTTTATTCTCCGGACAAAGTCTTGCGGCCCTTTTTCTTGGGCGGCATGGGCAACTGATCCTGCAACGTCGAAGGGTCAATATGAAGTCCTCGACATTTTAGGCAGTCTCTTGGCTAAGCCGGTGTATTGTCCGGCTTTGAAAGGATAACAAGTGACGTGTCCGAGAAGGATGCCCGCGCATACATCCGACGGTTTGTAATACGAATGATTATCGTGGCCGCATAACTTGAAGGATTTCGCACTGCAATCGCACAGCAGCCAAGCCATTGTCAGCACGAGGCTGAAATGATCCCGATGACATACAAGCTGCCTCAGTGCATGCTGATGCAAGTCTCCTGCAGCTTCTTGCGCATACCGGCGCCGACTGCCGCGGGCTGCGTCAGCCTTAATGCCATGGTGGGCTTCCCACGTCCTATTCCCACGAGGTCTGGATTGCGAAGGGTCGGCCAGGATGGCTCTAATTCGTCCATCGTTCTGGCCTTTAGACGCTTTGGTCCTCTGCAGGCAGGCGCAAAAGAAAAGGAAGGCGCTATCGCTCATCTTACAGCTCCTCCGGCACCAAGAACGGGCTTTAGGTGTTCGCCTCCACCTGCCCGGTACAAATCAGCTCCCAGGAAACCACCGTCCATCATTCTCAGCAACATCGACTAGAGCTTCTAGCAACGACATTCGTTGCCCGTCATCTCTTCCCTGTCCCGGCTCCCGTGGCCGTCCACTCGGTTAGCTTTCGCCATGATGGCTCGCGCTTATGGCTCTCTCCCGGTTCTCCAAGTCATTGGACTGACCCAGGATCATGGCTTCAGGGGAGCACCAACCACACTGTGACTTTGACCTGGCTTGTGCTGTGGGTCCTAGAGAGCTGATCGTTGAAGCGCGAGGCCACTGCTACCCCAGCCAAAACAACGTGACTCGTCCATCGGGGGGCAGATGAAAGCCTTGCGATTCGCTCCTCGCGTGCTTCTCGAAAAGTTGGGTGATAATCTGCGATTCATCTCGATTAAATGAGATTATTCCCCATGCTTTTCTCAAAATACATCTCCTGTTGCATGACGTTCCTGGGCGTGTTCTCATCTTTCTTGGTTGGATCGTATATGTACTTTCTGCTTCTTGTTTAGGAATGTCCTTCTAGCAACTAATGCCTTTGTGGTACCAACCGGAAGACTGCTCACGGTCGGTTGTCGCATCTGACGCGTTCCCCGGTACCTTGCAGGAAATGCTTTCCCGGACCCAACACCTGCACTGATGGTGGGGTTCCCCTCGCGTGGTCGATCACATACATAATATACAAGTATCCTCTCCCGTCCCGATACTCTGGTTGCAGCGATTGTAGAAGCAGTGCTTCTTCGTACCCTTCCCACCATGGCAAACTCGACAACGGGCCGAGGAGCCTGCTTCGCTCCTTTCTTGCAGCTCTCCAATTTCCCAGGCAATGAAGGCAGTAAGTCGTATCCATCGATCATGTGTAGCACATCCGCTAACTATTCGTAGATGTACCCGGCCGGTTCTGCGCTCCTACTCCTACCCTACAAGGCACCGTAGAGTGCTGCCTGCCTTGTCCCATCAGCCATTGGGTATACGCAGATGGTACGCTATTGTTTTCAGAACTCGTCCATCTGTAGCTCACCATATACACAGACTTCGACGATTTATCGAGAGTCTCAAACTGGCTCAACGTTGCTGGCATGATATGCACAGTACTGCTTCTGATCTCTTTCATTGTCTTGCCGGTCCAGAAAACAAGCCGGCATCACCTCACAGTGTGTTTCGTAGTTGCTGTCTGCATATTGCAGGTTCGTACCACTGAAAACAGTCTTCGTACGTACGCAGCTAATTGACCTAGCTTGGATTCATAATACCCCTAGGAGCCAACCCACAACAGTGTCATGACGCCATAACGCCGAACGATATGTCCTCCGAACTCACATGTGCCTTTTCTGGGGCTTGTTTACTTTTCGGGGGATTCGCTTCTATCATGTGGGGTATGTATGGACATCCAATGCTGACAGACCTTTGTAACGCTGACTGCCGTCCAGGCTTCGTTCGTACCGTCTCTTTGCATCTTCAAATCTGCTGGAAGGTTGTGCCGGGACGAAAAATGTTCTGGTGCTCGCTTTTGGCAGGATGGGGCGCGCCCATAGTGTTTGCTGCTACCGCCCTCGCAGTCACCGGCGTCTCGTACAGATTCGGGGACACGTGCCATATCAATCGCAATAAGGCACTCCAAGATTATTGGGGGCCTATCCTATTCTTCGCGGCTGTCGCCACGATATTACAATTTGTAACCTTTGGGTACTGCATCCGGGTATATATAAGGGCTCTTATGAACGACGACCAGCAATCTACGTCAGAGAACAACTCGGGTCTTCCATCATACAATGGGAGTATCAAGACGGTAACAGCACGACAAGCTTACCAGAGAATCAAGAAGGTGATATCGCTACAATGGAGGGGTATCATCGTGGTCATCATCATCATCGTCAACGTCGTGTTCCTGTCCATCGTATTCGTCTCAATGGACAATTCAGTCCAAGCCGCAAGACAAGATCTTAGTAAAGCCAACGACTGGCTAGTTTGTCTGGCTCTACACCCAACGAACAAGAAAGCCTGTTTGAGCAAGGTCGGTGGTCTAGTCGAGAGCGAAGCAATCGTCATGGCTGTCCTAATCATGATGTCGCTCAACGGCATCTGGACTATCCTTTTCCTCGGCCGCCGGTCGATGATACCAGCCTGGTACGAACTCTTCAAACGCCCATTCACCAGAAACCATGAGTTCGTCTCTGCCGACGCGCGGCGCTTCGCCAACGACACCAAAAACTACGAGATGATCACCTCGCCACCCTCGAGGCCTCTCGACACCCCAAAACAACCCGAGGCGGCCGTTGTGAGCCCAGGCGCTGACTCGATATCCACTTTCTCTCCTTCTAGCCCAGATTATTTCGGAAAGGAAGCAACATACTTGAGGCCAAGTCTGAGCTTTTCGACGCCCAGACCGCCGAGTGCCGGGAGGAGCTACGGGAGGGAGTGGGATCCTTCGAATACCCATGCCAAGAGCACGCGTCCAGATAATGGTTTTGGGAAGATCTACGAATAGTATCACTTATGACCTGGAAATAGGACTACTACTCCCCTCGAAGCTCCACCAAGCAGAAGGCTTCCTCCATGAATTCTCCCAAGTCCTGTGCCATAACCCTCTATCTCCGCGACAGGAGCCGAGATATGGCTTCTCAGGGGTTCTCCAAGACTGAGTAGGAGCTTGTTAATTTGATATTTCCCAACTGGCGTCGAATTACGGCATCACACCATGTTGGGACCGAAAGGAATATTGCACAATCTACTTAACCTACTCAACACGCAGTCTCCGACCATACTTCTACGATTGAATCCTCATCTCCGGCGCTTGTTTTCACTTCTTGTACTCCATTTAGAGATTCATGGGCACAGCGGCGAAGCGGAAAAGCCTCCAACGGTTCTGACGGTTCCGGGCGGTGTTGGCCTTCTTCGGGATGGAAATTTTTAACCTTTAGGATGCATAGCTCTGGGATGGAAGGATGGGATTGAATTTCGGGCAGGCTGAAGGATCAGGATCAGGATTGCATTGCATTGCATAAGGAACGGGCGAAAGGACGCGATGGAATAAGGTTGAAGGATTCAGGGAGCTGGGCATACTCGCATAGAGCTATCTTTCAGCTCGTGTGGGGAAAGGAGTGAAAAAAGAACTATTCGAAATCGTCGCATATCTATCGGAATCCTGGCCTAGGTCCGGAGCCCAACAATTTGCCATCCCTGAACGCCTTCGAGGCCCAGCTACCTAAATCTTTATCGCTTTCCAACCGAATAAATCATCACCCCATCCCTGCCCCCAGTTCGCGTCCTTCGCCACCGTTCCCACCATCACAATCCGTGTGTCAGCACTCTAATCCTTCCCCTCCCCAGTGGCTCCTTCAAACCCACAGCCGACCCTCCCTCATCCCCCCAACCCAGACCTAAGCCCGTAGCCAAATCCATAGCCTCATTCCCCTTCCAGCTTCTTCGCCACCGCAATCCTCGGATCCCTTCCCCCACGCCTGGCGTGCCCAACGCAGCCTACCAACACCCTATCCTGACCCCGACACCCAGAGCCCATCCCTCAGCTCCCTTCTTCCCATCCCTGCCCAGTCATAGCTGCTCCTCAGCTCGGCGCATACCATCTTCCCATTCCTTGCGAGCTCCTCATCACCATCGCTGAGATAAGGCCTGACGCGCAACAGAGCAACTCCCTGCACGCGCCCCCCTAGTGCGTAGGCCCACCTTCTGCTCTTTTGTCAGATCTTCCGTAGGGCTGTTTCGTGGCTGCTGCACGTAGTAGGCTCTCCCTTGTTTGGCTCCGGGAAACCCTCAGTGCGGCTTCAGCTGTGACGTCCGATGTTCGTAGCGGAAGAGGTCCCCGCCCTGGATTTGGATTCCATTCCCATCGCGCTCCACGCAACACCATGGGGATGGGGATGGATGGGGGGGGGCAGGGCAAGGATGGGAGAGGGGATTGGGC
>JAABUS010000818.1_pt1 | contig 74214 bp, 28 predicted proteins | sample 5560161 | NCBI WGS metagenome assembly JAABUS01 (sample SAMN10711885, study PRJNA513376) | rock metagenome | isolation source: Antarctica rocks | place: Antarctica: Victoria Land, Trio Nunatak nord | collected 2016-01-04
TTAATACTAAAGTTTTTTATAATAAATATAATTATTAATTATAGATATAAAAAGATTTAACAAATATTAAGTTTTCTATTTAATATAATAAATATATTGTTAAAGATATCTTATAAAAAGTATATATATTATAAATAATTAATAAATAAAGTAAAAGAAGAACTTAATATTAATAAGTCTAAATATATATAATTAAAGATATAAATACAAAATTAGATAAAATCTCTTTAACTTATAAAATAAAAGCTAAATATAAATAAGTTAAAAAAAACTCTTAGATTAATCTTTAAAGTTATATATTATAAGTTTTATATTATATTTAACAATATTTTAAGATTAAGAAGTAATTTTATATTAATATTTATAATATAATAATTAAATTACAATATAAAAAATAACTTAATATTAAAAATATAATAAAACAATTTTAAGTACAATTCTTTATTATTTTTTTAACTAGAAATATATATATATATTATAAATTATATTATCTACAATAAATAAAATTACAAGAGATCTTAATTAATATTAGTTAAATTAGTTAAAAATATTATAACATAGATTAATTGCAATCTTAATTATAGTATATATTGTAGATTACAAGATTTTCTTAAATATAAAGTAGTAAAAAATATAATTTATATTAATAATATAAAATATAATAGATTTATAAAGTTAATTAAGAATAAGTTAAATTGTAATTATATTATAGATATAATAATATATAATTAAGTTAAATTTACAAGAATATATATTAGCAACAAGTATAAATAAAAAACTATACTAAAAGAAATATATACAAAAGAATTTATTTACTTTTTATTTATAATTTTATTTGTTGCAAACAATAATTGTATATTTTAGATTTCTTGTAATACTTAATTTAAATAGCTAATTACTAAAGAAATTATATAAGATACTTGTAGAAAATATATTTATACTTAAGACTTTTAATATTAAATAATATAATAAAATTATATTATATATTAAGAATCTTAAGACTCGATAATAAAACTTATAATTTATTTAATCTTAACAAAAGTTTAATAAATTTTTATTAAGATTAAATAAATTATTCTTAATACTTAAAATAAGATAAATTCTTTTAATTATAACAAAAAATTATTTGCAATCTAATATTCTTTTTTATTTTTCTTTTTAATTATTGTTGTATAAATTTTATTAATAATAATATATTATTAAATTATATTAAACAACTTTTGAAATACAATATAAAAATATATTAATCTTAATAATAATAAGTTTATCAAGATATTAAGTTGTATTATAGAAAAGACATTATTATATAAGTAATCTTAAAATATTATTATTATTAAAGTGCAATACAATTAAATATATAGAGACTTATAATAACAATAAGATTGCAATAGACTTAAGCAACAATAAATCTATAAGAAGAGTCTTTAATAAAGATAGATATATTATATTAAAAGTAAAAATTTACTTAAAATTTAAAAGAATAAATAATTAATTTGAAAATAACAAAAATTAAATATTATTAAAGTATTTAATAAAAGCATTCTTGCAAAATTGTTATAATATTTTAAAGATTTAATATATATAATATTAAACAATCTAATTCTTTTCAATTAATTAATAATATATATACTAGAATTTATTTTAATAATAATAATATCAACAATACAAAAGAAAAATTAATAATATTATATTTATAAAAAAAGATATTACATTAAACTAAATATTTATTTATTATTTATTATAAATTAATTATTAAGATTTATATTTGTTATTTATTTGCATAAATATTAAGTAATTATATTAATAACAATAGCAATTTATAATTAGATATTAAAAAAGAATAACTTAGTAAGAAAATTAAAAAAGCTTGAAAGAAGATTGGAAATTATTTAAATAAAAAGTTAGATTACAAATATTTTAAAGTAAAGAATATTTTAATAAAACAAAAGACTTGAAAAATAATATGCTCAAATCTTTTATTGCAAATAAAATTTATACTGTTAGGAACTAAGCTCGGAACCTCTATCAAAGAGATATCTAGATTGATAACTAGGTAGAACTTAAATCTACACTAGATTTAATATGTAGAACGAAAGACAAGAGAGAAAAGAGAGAAATAAGACAACGCTAACTATATAAGATTGCAAACTTTATGTCTAGCAAGAATTGACCTAAATCTAGTCTAGTCTAGCCTAGATTTAATCTAGTCTAATATAGATTTAATTAAGATCGAACTTAGAAGATTAAGCAAGATTGAAACAAAGAGTTGTTTAATCGACGAACGTAGCTGGCGGATTGCTAACCTAACATTATAATATATACTAAGTAAATATACAATTTTTTTGAAGCATAATAATCTAGTGTATTGAGTTAAGTATAAATTATAATTAAGAGTAAATATAATTGATAGAAGCAATTTATAAGAAAAGTGCAACAGAATTTGATATAGAATCTATTAAATAATAATAATTTTATATGTAATATTGCGCAATACGACAACAACATATCTAAAGCTTGCAAATTGTTATAGTAGCAAGTAAGCAATCTAGAGAGTTGTTCGTCTACTTTTGATTAATTTGCTTAGCGAATTAACTCAAATTTAAATTAACTTAACCTAAGTAAGCTAGACTTAATTAAGACTAGCTTAGACACTACAATATATTTTGCAATCTTTGCTATTTGTATATAATTATCTTTTATAAAACTAATAATTTATTATATTGTTTGTTATATTTTTCAATAAATTATAAGTTTAAGTTTGCGAAGACTTTTAATTTAACAATTTCTAATACTATTATTGCAACAATTTTGATCGCATTTTATAAAGAACAAAAGACATTATTATTAACAAATAGAAATCGACATATATCTTCGAGTTACGCAAAAAAAATTTACGCAAACAAATTGATTTTGTTCGATTATAAATTCTACAAAGAACAAACAACAATAAAAGAAACTAATTTATATATTTAAAAGAGAGCTATTTAATATTTTAAAAAGAGCAAACTATATTGTCTTAAAGAGAACTAGTTAACGCTTTAAAAAGAGCAAATTAACTTGCTTTAAAAAAAGCAAACATAATATTAAAAAATACTATTAAGACAATAACGTAATTACAATTTTCGCTCTAAATTAATAAAAAATTAGTATATTAAATCTCTTTATTGTTACTTAACAAATATTACTTTATTTATCTTTTTATTCTTTTGTTAACTTTACTTTATTTACTTTTGTATATTATAGAAAACAATATACGCAAAACAATTAATATACTTAGTCGAATTACAAACAAGCAATAATTTTGTCAAATAAAAAATTATCTTATAGCAAAAAATCTTTAAAATATAATTTAATCTTTAAACTTTATTGTATTTTTTATTTTTACAAACAAAACTAATTTAATATTATCAATAATTTTTTCATTTAAAAATATAAAAACAAATGTTAAAGCTACTCTTTATATTCAACTTTGCTTAAACAAGAACAACAAAAAAAATATAATTGCTATAATTATCGCATATAAGATATAAAGATTCTTGATATATAAATACAAAGAAAAGCTTCAAATTATTAAAAGATAATATTTGACAAACTATATAAACTATAAAAAGTTCATTAATTAAAGTATTAATAAAGTATAAACATATCTTAAGAAGCTAGAACAAAAAATTGTTAAAATTTAATCTAATATAAAGAAATTGTATCGCAACAATAAACTAATTTAAATATTACTAATTTTTTAGCTTTTAAAATATATTGCAACTCGAAATACTCTTAATATTTAAAATTCTTTTAACGTTAATATAATTCTTTAAAAATTGCAAAAAAAAAGATATTGTTTAAAATTAATAAAATTGCTATATAAATTAAACGCAAAGCTAGTTGTTCAAAATTTCGATATTAATATTAAATTTTCTTTTTAAAATCGAACTTTAATCTTTATTAAAAATCTAATTTTTTTGATTAAAAAATTAGTAAAGATATATATTGTTGCTATCTTTGTTAAAATCTTAAATATTTTATTAAAAAGTATCTTTTTCGTATTAATATTCGCAAATATATTTGAAAAAAAATAAAAAAACAAGAATTATTAAAAATAATAAGCGAAAATTTTACAAAAAGTATTGTTTCTACAATATTAAAAATAATAATTTGTTAAAAGAATCTTTACTTAATAATAGCAACTTCAATATTAAAAAAAGTATTAATAAAGAACTTGCAACGTTATTTAAAAAAAATATTAATAAAATTTTCGACAATAAATAAGTTGTTAATACTAGCGTTTTCTTATATATAACTAATTAGCTTTAATATTTTAGAATTTTTTTTATTATTATTTCTAAACATATTGTTAAAATTAAAAAGAGAAAATTGTTTTTAAATTAATATAAAACAACAACAATATATACAAAAAACAAAAACAAAGTATATTTAACAAATATTTTTTTGTTTTAGATTTTAAAGTTAATTTTTTGTCTAGTAGACGCATATATTAGAAAAATCTATATAAAAACTTTAACAAATATAATATATAAATGTAAGATAAATAAAGAAGATATATTCTTATTGCAAATTAATAAAAAGATATATATATAATAAACAAAATAGCGTTAAATTTAAACAAATTTGTTTTTATTATTATTATATAACAAAAGTCTCTTGTAGCGTTTTCAACAATTAATAGCGCATTTAATTAAAAGAATTAAATACAAATTAATATTAATAAAGTAATTATTAACAACTTTAAAGCAAAGCTATATAGTTTTTAATATTGTTAATTTGCTTATTTAGACGCAATTAAGCTACAAAAGCTATATAAAATTATTATACTCTTAAAGCTTGTTTTTGTTATTAAAGATATAAAAAATTCTTATAAAGTATGCGCATTAATTAAGCTTTACAATAATAAAGATTATTATATTAATAAATGTAAAACAATTATTTTAGCTTTTATTTTAATTAATATTTGCAAATTATTACTAATTTTAAAACTTAAATACAAGTATTTTTTTAAAATTGTTAATAATTACTTTTATAAAACATAAATATTAACAATAATTAAACAAAAACAAGTTATAGATATTTTTTATTAATAGCAAATACAAACAAAGTTTTAAAATAAAATTAAAGTATTTGTAATTTGTAACAATAACAACATAAAACTTAAATTAGCACTTAATAAATAATATTTATTTTTTAATATTATACTTAATTATATTTTGTTGTACAATTCTCTTTAAAATAATATTGTTAAACAAAATATACAAATTATCGAAAACTTTATAAAAATTATAATTAAAGAGACAAAACTTTTTATTAAGTTTTAACTAAAAGTTGCACAAATAAATATATATTTGCGAAATTGTATAACAATTAAATTGTTTATTAATTATAAATTTATTATATCTATAAAGATATTTATTAATGTTAAATTATTTATTAATTTTTTACGTATATAAGATTGCAAATACTATTTCTATATAAACTTTAAATCTTTTCTTGTTAAAGACAAAAAAAATAAACTTATAAATAAAGAACAAATAAAAGTATTTCTTAAATATATTAACAAAACAAATATATTTGTCAAAATATAAACATTAAACTTAAGTAAAATTATTAAATATAATATTGTTAAATATGTTAAAAGCGAAAAGAAAGAATATGTTAATTTTAAGATATATATTAAGATTATTAATATTTTGTTAAAAAGATAATTAATAGATAAATTTCGCAAAAATGCAATCAAAAATAAATTTAATTTAAATCTTGCTTATATTAACTTAGATTTCGTTTATACTAGCTTATATCTTGTTTATATTAATCTAAATTTTGCTTAAAATAATTTAGATTTTATCTAGATTACTTTAGATTCTCTTTAGATAACTTTAGATAATTTTGTTCTATTTAAAAATTATATATAGACATTTTTGCACGTTGTTATTCTAAAGAGAGAACAAATTCATAATAGTGCAAAAAACTTAAAAAAACATCGAAGCAAAATTGTTTGTACTATAATAATCTTTATAGCTTAAAATATAATTAATAAAACTATAAACTTAAAGTGCGACTTTGTAGTTATTAATAAAAAAGATAATAATATTAACAAATTTATTATATTTGTATTAAAGATTGTAAACAAGATTGTAAACAATTTTGTTTAAAAAAAGCTATAAAAAGATACTATATAAGAAGAATTACTTGCTCTCGCTACTAATAATATATAAAAAATTGTTACTTTTTTTTGAAACATTAATATTATAATAAGCAAGTAAATATTTAAAGCAAACATATATATAAATAAAACATTGAAGAAACTTAAAGCAAGATTAATTGCAAAAAACTTTATACAAATTTTTGAAATTAACTACAAAAACACTTTTGTTTCAATTATTAAATTTAATATTTTACAAATATTTCTTGTTATTATTATGCTAAAAAATTTAGAATGTTATTAGATAGATGTTAACAACGTCTTTATTAAGTTTTTTCTTAAGAAGAAGATCTATATAATATTTTTACTTAAAGTAAATATATCTTTAGAGCAATACTTGCGCATTTTTCGAAGTTTTTATAATTTAAAACAAGTTGTTCGCGATTAGCATAAACGCTATATTTAGACTAATTGCGTCGAGTCGATTAATCGAGTTCAAGTTGATTAATCGATTCAAATTTTAACAATTTGAATTAACTTAATTTAAAAGTCTTAACAAGTCGATTTCTAAAGTTAAAATTAAAGATCAAATTAAGTCGAATTAATTTCTAGAATTAAAATCAAAATTTAATTCAAAAAATCGACTCGAATTGTTAAGACTATTTAAATAATTATATTATAATTATTAATAATTAATATATAGTCAATATATAGTCAATATATAGTTAATATATATTTTTAATATTTAATTATTTAAATTATAATAAAGTAATATATTATAGTAATGCATTTTTACTTTTTAAAAAGAAAATAATTAAATTGCATCTATAGATTCTATAGATTCTATAAATGCAAATAATATATTCTATTAATAAATTGTATCTATAAGATTTATAGAGTCTATAAATGCAAATATTGTATTTTATTAATAAATTGCATCTATAAGATCTATAGAGTCTATAAATACAAATATTCTATTTTATTAATAAAAAAAAATCTAAAATTAGTAATTCTTGACATAATAACGTAATTTTCGATTTTCTAGCAATTTAATTTAACTTCTAATATTAAAATCGAATATTAACTCGAGTCGAGTTGAGTCAATTTTAAAATAATAGAAATCGACTCGAATTTCGAGTCGATTTCTAGAATTAAAATTGTCGAGTTAAGTCGATTCCAATAGTTGAAATCGAAATTTAATCCAACAATTAGTCTAGCTATATTAAAAAGTTTGCTAAATTAGACTTTAAACAATGCGATATTAATTCTTGTCTCTTGTTGTATTTCGAACAACGTATTATGCTTTTGCTTTATATTAATAATATTGTTATTGTTATATAATTAATAAGTAACGTTAATTAATTTAAACGCAAGTTTTAAAAGATATTTAAAATAAAGAATTTAAAAAAAATAAAAAGAATTCTTGATATTAGAATTATTTGCGATTAAAAAGTCAAAACTCTACGTATAAATTAATCTTATTATATTAACAAGATACTTAATAGATTGCAAATATCTATTAACAAAAGCAATTTAACTAAATTGCTTATAAATAAATACAATTCTTTTCGATCTATTAAATTAGAAGATAAACAAATTGGTTAAAGAGATTATTAATACGCAATTAAAAGCATTATATATGCAATTATTTATATTCGCTTAGACATTGTCTTCGTAATAGAACGTCTAAATTAATATCTTGTTAATTTGACAAAACATTATAATTAGATTTTGAAAATTCTACTTCGATATCTTTGTTTTATTGTTGACAAAAGACTAACGTACAATAGCAATAAAAGTTTACATTTAATAATATACTTTGACTTAAATAGATTAACTATTAAGTCGAGTTTCAATTCCAACTATTGGAATCGATCTAACTCGACAATTTTAACTCTAGAAATCGACTTGAAATTTAAGTCGATTTCTATTATTTTAGAATTGATTCGACTTAATTCGAGTCAATATTCGATTTCAATATTAAGAATCGAATCGAATTGCTAAGAAATCGAAAATTACGTTATTATGTTAAGAATTACTAATTTAGACTAATCGTCGAGTCGGGTTTCGATTCCAACTATTGGAATCGACTTGATTCGACGATTTCAACATTAGGAATCGACTCAAAACTCGAGTCGATTTTTATTTTTTTTGAAATCGACTCGATTCAATTCGAGTCGATTTTCGATTTTAATATTAGAAATCGAATCGAATTGCTAAGAAATCGAAAATCACGTCATTATGTCAAGAGTTACTATTTTAAGATCTAGATAATTATAATACATTATTAGAGTTACAATTTGCTATATTATTAAATCATAATTATTTGTTAATATAAAATCTTGCTTAGTTTATCTTATAATTGCATTATTCTTTTGCATTATCGTTTCATTTTAGAAATTTTTTCTTTAAACTATTCAAAGATATTGTTTATACTATTTTTGATTATAAAATGTCTAATTTTTCAAAAGCTTCTAGTCAATAATTGTCTTTATTCGAAGATAATTTTAGTAAATCTATTTTTCGCAATTCGTTATTTAGTACTTTACATCTTAATTAATTTGCGAATCAATTTAGTTGAAATTTTAATCGTACATTTGATACTAAAAAAAAAGAGTTTTAAGAAGTATTAAATAAGATTTTAAGTAATTTTTCATTATTTAAACTAAGAGATGAAAACGAATATGTTAAATAAAATGCAAATACTAAGATTTAGTTTAAAAAATAATAATTATATACTATAGTTGGTAAAAGTATTTTACACAAGACTCAAAATAGATTTGTTTATTTACGTTAAATTAAAAAGATTAATATTGAAGCATAATCTAAGCTTTGAAACAAATATGTTTAAATAATCTTAATTATTGATAATTTGTCAAAAATTGTTTGCAAAAGTTGTTAAAAGATGTTGAATCATTTTATTGTATACGATCATTTAAACACATTTAATATAAAGAAACATCTTTAATTTGCGTTTTGCTTAAAACGAAAAAGATCTTGATTATAATTAATAACTAATCTAGCCTTTATTCGCGTAAATTATTGTTAATAATGCAAATAAATAATGCAAAATTAACGCATTAATAGAAGAAAAACTATATTAATTTGTCATTCTTTAATTAAAATAATTATAAAGATCAACTATACAAAACATTTATTAATTTGGATTTATTCTTTCGAATCATCAATAATTTAAACTTTCGAAAATTACTAAAAATGCTTCGATCAAATTTAATATTTCTAAATTGTATTAAATTATTAAAATTGATTTTTACAAATTTTGATCAAATTCGTAACAAAATCAAATTAAATCTAAAAGAGTTTTAACGTGTCTTTATTACTTTAGATATATAATTTAGTTTTTAAAAAATTGTTTATCTTGAAGTATTAATATATTATATTGATGTTACATTTCAATATCGCGAACATTTTATTAAATTTACTTCTCTTAATATTAAACATATAAATCGACAATTAATGTTAAAGCTTATAAGAATATTGAAATTCTTTAAAATTAAAAACAAACTTTTTGAAGTTGTTATTAATAATGCAAGTAATAATAACACTTTTAAAAACGAACTTAACAAAATTTTAAATCGACGAGAATCTTAATAAAACAAATAACAAAATTCTATTTTTTGTTTAACTTATGTTATTAATTTAATAGCTTAAAATTTTATTGCAATTCTTAAATTAAAAGCAATTGTTAACAATATTGTTTTTCAATTAAAAAATAAACAAGTTTAAGATATTGTAAAAAGTACAAACTTGTTTGTTGTAATTAAAAAGATATTTGTTCGTATAATAATGCAAAAAGATAATGCATTCGTTAAATTTTATTTAGATTCGCATTTTTATTGTCGCTATTAATAATTCGTTTTAGCGTTTGATTCGCTTTAAAGTTTTTCAAAAGCAAAAAAGTAAAAAATCTCAAAAACTAATACAAAATATTCGCATTCGTTGAAATTTTATCTATTTAATGCTTCGTTGTACGTATCAACTACGCGACTACATTAATCTTGAAATAAAAAAATATTTAAAAGATCAAAAAATTTAGCGTATTTAACTAGACGAAAGCAAGTAACAATCGATTTAATTGCTTAATGATATATTAAATTCTTTTTATAAATGCACTCTTATAGTTTTTCGAACAACTAATGTTAACATTTATTTAAAATTTCGAGTATTCGATGCAATATTCAATTATTTTAATTATTTAAAGAAAACTATAACAAATTATAATTATTTTTTAAGAGAAATTATACTAAAAGCTTGTGAAAAAGCTTCGACAAAGCTTGTTAAATATTATTCGAAAATAAAAGAACTTAATAAAATGTTATACAATTTTGTTAATATTTTGAATTCTACGTAGAAATTAAGTCTTTACAAGATATAAAATAAAAAAAATAATAATAGTTTTATAAACTACGAAACAAAATATTAGACGAAATTTAAAGTTTATTTTTAACGTCATTATAATTTAATTGTTGCTTTAAAAGCGAAAGCACAAAGAGCAAATATCGTTGAAAAAATAATACAATATAATAATGTATTTAATTTTTAGTTAATTTTTTTATAGCTTAGCGCAAACATTGTAAGATTCTTACTTCGACAATCTTAACGCTTTCGTTTAATTTAAAGCAAAAACAATCGATTTTTTTCGCGCTAATATTATAAAGAATAAATATTTAACATAGAAATATTAAAGAGATAATGCTTCGAACTATTTCAAGTTGACGCAAATAATTAAAGATATTTTTTCTTATTTAGTGTTATCAATAGATATTAAACGAACTTTTAATTTTGTTCGAAAAGTATATTAATAAAATCGATCTTAAATAAGTTCGCAAACAATTCAACAAATTATAATAATTAAGTATTATAATTATACTATAAATTTAAATTCAAAAAAAACTATTGTTGAATCGTAAAATATATATCGCAAAGTACAAAATAATAATTAGCGAATTAATAAAAATAAGAATTTTTTTCGAATAAAATTTAAAATTGTTTTGAATAAAATTTATTTATAATTAAATTATTGTACAAGAGATTTTACATTTATAATATTATTATAAATAAACGAATGTTATTAGTAATAATGTAGATAAGTAATGCATTTAAAATAACTAGATACTTAATATCGCATTAAATTAATGTTTTTAACTTTTTAAGAATTATGTTATCTCTAATTTTAATATACATTTAAACATAATAAGATTAAATAATTAAGTTTCGATAATTTAATAATAGCGCGTTTAGTTCTTTGTAATAATAACGCGCAATTTATAATATTGTTTGAAGTAGCATTATAATGCTATTTGAGATCATATTGTAAATTGCATGTCATTAGCATAAGAAATTAAAAAAACGAGAATTCGAATCTTTCTTAAAATATAATAATTTTCTTTTTGTGCAATCTTCTATAAGATTATATAGAACAAGATTGTTAAGCTCTTTAATTAAAGACGTTAAGTTAATAATTTAACTCTAATTATTTAGATAATTTAAATGCATAATTATAATACACTTTTTAATTATTATATTTGATAAAAAAGAACATAAAAAATGCATGTAGTAAAACAATGCGTTTAGTAGATAATGTAACAAAGTAATGCGAATAATAGAATGCAATAATTAAAATATCTTAAATTCTTAAATTCTTGCTAACTATTTCGATTTCTAATATAACAAAAACATTTAAACGTCAATTTTATCATTATTTATCATAGTGAAGTTCTAGATTTTGCATTAATTGTTTCAACAATTGCAAATTCTTAGACTTAATAATCTTGCAATTGACATAAATAGCAAGAAGATTGCTATCTAAATACATAAAATAAGACATTAGTATATGCTATATTGTTACGCTACTATCTAGGCGACTAGAATATTAGGATAGATTAATACTATTGAAGAGATTTATAGACGTCTTTAGACAATGTAAGCAATCACTTGATAACAAGATTTTGCAACTTGTATCTATAATAGAGAATAACTTAATAAATAAGTTGAATACAATTTATAAAAGAGTTGTGCTCTAGTTCTTATATATTAAGAAAATACTAATTGTTCGCCTTGTTCGTTCGTCAAGCATGTCGAACATCATGCTTAGAATGTTCGCTTCTCAAGCATGTCGAACATGATAATAGATTCGCCTCAAAGACGTAGAACTTGAATCACTAATACAACTTTAATAAGCTCGTAACACTATTTCTTTTCTTTAGAGTTTTTATTTCGAAACTCAATGTCTTCTTATCATGTCTTCAAGAAAGATTAATATCAAAAATTTCTTCTTTCGAAAGAAAGATCTTTTTGACGCTTTAGATTTAATATTTTTAGCGATGCGTTCTTGTCGTAACTATACAATATCTAATAAGATCTATTGTGTAAATAATGATTTTAAAAAATGTATAAAGTGTGTGCGATCTAATTGTGATTGTGATTTAGCAATTTTTTTTGCATCGATTAAAAGAATTTATAAGAAACGAATGCGCTTAAAGAAAGAAGTGCGCGATGCGCGTACAAAGCTAAGTCGACTAGAAAAATAACTAAATTTTCTAAAGAATAAGAAGAAAAAAATGATCGTAGCGAAATGAAAAAACATTGGCGATCTAAAGATGAATGAAGCACATTTTGTTAAATTTGTTACAAAGACTCTCGAGTTGTTGTTTAACGTATCGTTCGAACAATTTTAACTTTTAATTAATTAAAATTAGAATGTTGTTTTTATGTCTTATTTTGATGAAATTTCTTTAGAAGGTTTTAACAACGATTAAGATTCTTTTTTGATTTCTAAATGTTTTTCGAAGTAAAATATTCTTTTTACTTAATAAGATACTTTTATTTTTTTGTCGTAGAATTTCTTCGATTTCGAATTGATTCTCTTTTTGCGAATGAAAATAAAATGTGTTCTATAAAGGCGTAATTAAGTTTGCTAACTTCAACAATAAGATATAAAATACTAGAAATATTTTAACGTTCTTAGATAAGTCGAGTTCGTAGTTGATTAATTTTTTAGTTTTTTTGACGAAAAACGATTCGACTTTAACATGATTTAATTTCTTGCTTAACTTTCTTGTTTTAAGATTTTTTGTAAAAAGATATATTTTATTTTTCTCTTTTAGTTAAGATGTCGTTTTTCGTTTTTTATTTTAATACTTAATTAATCTTTCTTGCATTCTTAAGATGTTGTCGTGTATCTTTTTTAACGTCGTTAGTCTTTTAATAATTAATTGCGCTAATAGATGCGTACGCTCTTTCTTAAAAAGATTTAATTCCTTGTTATAATTGACGAAGAATGAAGTTATCTTAGTAATATTTAAAACCTTAGCATTGAGTGCTAGTTATATTATAGATAAAAGTAATATTTAATTATTGTGAGTATTGTTGATGTAGTGCCTCAAATATTGCTTAAGACTTTAGTTCGTTCTTTCTATTTAATTATTCGTGATCAAGTAATAGATAGTAAACATTCGAAGCCTTGTATCTAACATTGAAAGAAACGTCTTTCAATAATTAGACGTGAAGAGCTTGTCCTTGTTACTAGTTAATCTCTTAAATATATCGTAATATTGTATAAGTCGATTTAATATAATGTATTTTAGTTGTTTTGCGATGAACTTCTTTTTACATGCAATAATATATAAGTACTTAATAAGCTTATTAATTATTACTAGTATTGAATTATATTTGTTTCCAATTGCTAGATTCGTCGATTTCGACAACTTAATAATAAAGTTTATCGTAACTTTATCTCATAACGATTTAAGTAATTTCTAATATTAAATTTCGTCATAGCTCGCATATGTATCATGTTTGTTTTGTTAATAACTAAGGCATCGTTTAATATATATTTCGACAACTTGTTTTATTTGTAAGAACTAATAATGCTAACGTAAAAGCTAAAGAGTTTTCGTCACTTTTAAGTGTCTTTGCAATGATTTATCATAATGCTCTTTTATACATTCGTTAATCTTGTCAATAAATATTTGAAGTTTTTCTTTCTTTATTAGAAATTCTTCTATATTATTTCGAAGTATTTGTAATGTAGTATTTAGTTTATACTTGTTTGCTAATAGTGATTCATTTTAGTTTATCTTAAGTATGCTATGATTAAACGATTTCTTCGTTTTTATATAATCATTTCTTTTGTTAAGTGCGTTTGCTTTGTCATTATCTTTGTCTAAAATATATTATATTTTAAACTTGTATTGTTCGAGTTTTTCTAATTATCGCATTTGTTTTTTGTTTAGTTGTTTCGTAGTAATGAAATGCACAAAGTTTTTGTAATTTGTGAGAATCGTAAGTTTTAATGATTTTTCTATGTATATTTTTTATAACTTTAAGGAGACTACTATAGCGAGTAATTTCTTATTGTGGACATTATAGTTTTGTTCAATTAATGAGAGTTTTCTTAAAAGATATGTCATTAAGTGTTATATATCTTCATGCCTTTAATTAAAGCATACATCGATAACTAAATTTAATGCGTTAATTTTAATTTTGTTTAACAATCGCAAATTGTACATTTTTAATACTAGCTTCTTCAAACATTTTAGCTTAAGATTCTAAAATAATTTCTCTTCTTTAAGTTCTTATATTTATAACGTATTTTTCTTCGTAAAATTCGTTAATAATATCGCGTTTATTAAGTAGTTTTTGATAAACTTCTTGTTGTAGTTTATAAATTCTAGAAAGAATTCTATTTCTTTAATATTTATCGATGATTTTTATTCTTTAATTGCTCATAGCTTCTTAAGATTTATGCGTACTTTATGTTGTTCAACAACAAATTTAAGAAAGTTAACTTTCTTTTAATAAAATTCGCATTTCTTTGATTTAAGATGTAAGTTTTTTATGTTTAAACATTTTAATATTTTGAAAATATAACTAACATGCTCTTTTAAGATTTTTGAGTAAATTATGATGTCGTTCAAGTACGCTATGACAAATTGATTCAAATATTGTCGTAGTATATTATTAATTATTTTTTGATACGTTGTCGAAGTGTTTGTGAGTTTAAACGACATTATTGTGTATTTATATAATCTATATCGTATACGAAAAGTTATTTTTTACTCTTTCTTTGTCTTTATTCTAATTTAATTGTACGCTTTTCGTAAATTCAATTTGATAAAGTACTTTGCTCTAGATAGTCGATTCTAAAGTTCGTTAATATTAAATAGTAAATATTGATTCTTAATCGTAATATTATTTAGCTTCTAATAATTAACACATAAATGAAGAATTTCATTTTTCTTTAATACAAAGAGAATTAAGTATTCTATCTATAATTAGAATTTTTTAATAAATTTTTTTTTTTCGTTTTTTGTTAGGTATTTGCGAAGTACTTCGAGCTTTTTTTCGAATAAAGTATATATAAGTTTAAACGTAAATTGCTTGCTTAATTTAAATCTAATTTCGTAATTTTACAATTAATGTTTAAAGAGAGTCTTTGTCGTTTTTTTTTTTGAAACAAATGCTTCTAACTATTGTATATTCGTGATACGTACTTTAGCGATTTCTTCGTTGTACTAAATAATTCAAAGCTTTCAAAAAATTCGTAATTTTTTTCACTTATTTTGATTTTGTGACTCAACTCATCTCTATTAATGCTTGTTAAATCGAATTTCGTTAGTTCGTTTTTTTGCAAAAATGCAAGTTCGTTGCTTGCGATCAATTTTTAACTTGTTTTTTTATCTATTATTGAACGTTATTGATGCGTAGATTAGATGTGAATTACGTGATCACATTGTACGAATCTAAGTATTCGTATATTTTAGTTAACTTCTAAATTGTGTTGCTTTAATTAAAACATTTCTAAAACGATATTATGAATAATTATTTTCACTATATTAAAGATTAGTTTCTTGTGATGTTGCTAAATAGCTATTAATAGTAATTTCGTTTCTTTATTTACTTTTTTATTCTTATTAAGTAATAAGTTTTTATCTATAATTATTAAGTTGTATGCGTTAAACTTCTTTTAAGTAGAATATTCTTCTCTTTTAACAAGAGCTTTGACCATAAAATTATTTATCGCATTAGAATCGATCATTGCGATAAATCGTCGTTCATTGACTTTAATTGATGTGATAAAACATCGTACATATGCTATTAAGTTTAGTTGCTATTGTCGAGCTAACATATTGCATTTCTTTAGTATGTCTTTTACTAAAAAATTTGAACTTTTTCTTGTTTTTGTGCTACGACTTTTGCTTCGAACGTCTATTTGCGTTAAGCTTTTTTTCTATGCTAGATTAATAACTTTGGCTTTCTAGAAAATCAATTGACTTTTTCTTTATTTTCTAGATGAGTTTAGCATAAGTTGTTATAGCATTTTGTTCAACTAAGTGTCGCATGTTTTTTTGCTTCTTCTATCGTTTATTTAGATAAACTAACATTGCTCAATTGTTGTTCGATTTTTTTGAAAATATCTCTTTTTATAGTGGCGTCGCTTTTTAGCGTTTTCTCGCATTTATTTACGATCTAATTTATTTATTGTTTTTTCAATAAATTAGCTAAAGTCTCGAAGTGTTTCGTGATGTTGTTTAGACATTCGTGAAAGTTCTTTTAGTTATATTTGTTGTTTAAGTTTGTTGCTAGATAAAAATATGACGTTCTTAATCGTTTCGCTCTTATAGTCTCATTAAGTATTTGATTGACTTCTTGCGTAAATGCGAATGCTTTGCTTAATAATGTTTTATCTAGAACTTTCTATAACTAATTTAGGTTTTTTATTAAATAATAGTTGTCGTTCGATCTAGTTTTAAGAGTGTTCGTCTCTATGTTAATTTGCTTTCTAATGTCGTTCTAGCTATTAAATATCTCTCTTAACATAGCATTGATTTGTTGGCGATTCATTAAGTTTCGTGATTAGTAATCTTTTGCGAAGTGACTCAATTTGTCACATAAATAACATGTTTTTTGAAATTTATTATTTTGCTTTTCTCTAAAGTTTTTCTTTTTACGTTGTTAAGTAAAATCTAGTTTTATAAATGCAAGCTTATAATAATTAAGATTACTATACTTCTAGTTAGAACAAAATTCTCTTTACTAATATTTAATCGCTAGTTCAAAGAAGATTTCTATTCTTTCTTAAGATTGATCGTATTTTTTTTATAGCTCTTTTGTATAATTTGTCGTCGAAGTTGATAACTACTTTAATGAGATCAAACATGTCGCTAATACGTTTTTTATTACGCATAATTTCGTTCTTTAGATTGTTTTTTAGATTTCGTCGAAACATTGTTATAAATGCGACATCGTCTCATTTGATTAAATTAACATATTTTTAGAATTTAGCGACATAGTTTGGTGCAAAAATTCGTTAAATTAAATGTTAAATCACTCTTTTTGCAATTTGTTTCTCGTTAAATGTTTTAAAGATTCTTCGAAGCTCTCTTTTGAAGTTGTCGAAGTTCGTGAACATCGCACGAGAATTTTCGTTATAATTTTTCAAATACTTGCGTAAGTTTAGCTTGAGTCAATGTTAAATTTTTTCTCTAAGAAATGTCGATACAAAAATCGTCTTCTAGTTCGCTAAAACAAAATAAAAGATGAAATAAATATTTATTTGCATAAGTTAGTTCTTCAAGTTAATACGATCTTCATAATAGATATTAAGTTTATTAATCTTGATTTTGTCGTTTTTCATGATCGATAATCGACGTGATGCTAATGAGCTAGTGTTCGAGATAAAGGCGCGTTAATCTAATATAGACATTCTTAGAATGTTCAAAGTGTTACGTTGCTATCTAGGCGACTAGAGTATCAAGATAAATTAATACTATTGAAGAGATTTGTAGACGTCTTCAAGCAATGTAAGCAATCACTTGATAACAAGGTTTTGCAACTTGTATCTATGATAAAAAATAACTTAATAAATGAGTTGAACACGATTTATAAAAGAGTCGTGTTTTAGTTTCTATATACTAAGAAAATATTAATTGTTCGCCTTGTTCGTTCGTCAAGCATGTTAAACATTATGCTTAGAATGCTCGCTTCTCGAGCATGTCAAGCATGATAGCAAGTTCGCCCCAAAGACGTAGAACCTAAACCACTAGTATAGCTTTAATAAGCTCGTAACATATATAAAAACAATAATAATGCAAATAAATAATGCACTTATTAGAAAAAAAGTTAATCATAAAACTTTTAATAATTTTCTAAAGAATTAATAAGATTGATGTTTAAATTTAATGTTTTTTATTGTCTTCTTTGTTAACAACTTCATTTTGCAAGATTTTTCGAATTAATTTTGCGAAAAACATTTTCGAAATTAATAAATTATTAGTCTTTTAATATTTGCGAATTTTACGTAAAGCTATTGTTTTAAGTTTATATTTACGCTTCTTCTATATTATAAACACTTAGCTAATAATAACTTAATGCATTATCTCTTTGCATTATTTTTTGCACATTAGAAGCTATTTTAATCGATTTTTTTTCTTCGTTATAATTAACTTGCGCTACTATATTTTTTCGCAATTTTTCGTCTTTTGTTTTACGAACTAAATTAAGTATGTTAGCGATACGTAACACATTAAATGCATTACTCGAATACATTATTAATTTGTTTAATTCGAGTCATTAAAGTTTTAAAATAAAACGTGTTGTTAAATTAAAAATTTTTAACATTAAATAAAAGAATTAACGACATAAAATGCGAGAATTAACAAGTTTTGCGATTAAGTTTTTGATAAATAATGCAATAGAGTAATGCGCAATAGATATGCGTGTTCGTATTCGATTTTAATAGTTAAAGAGTGTATGTTATGCGATAATTAACGTAATAAAGATAACAATTTTTAATCGTAATAATATTAAATAAAAATAATATTTAAACTTTAATTCTAATGTTAAGCGCGTGAATTTATTTTATGATTGCGACAACTTTTTTGTTTAAACATTATACATTAATTAACACATTTAATATTATTTATTGTCTTAATTTATATAGTTAATATACGAATTTATTTTGTATTACTTGCATGCATTATTATTAAAACTAATTAAAAGAATAAATTTTTTAAGATCGAATTTCTTCTTATTTAGAAATTCGAATATCGTTAAATAGTTAATGCGATATTATTAAGTAAGAGGCTCGTTTTACATTATTTATATGCATTACCTTTAAGACTAATTCAAAGCGCAAAATGTCTATTTTATTAACTTTTTCGTAGATTATTGCTAATAGAAATTGTGCTACGATGTAAATTAAAGATAAAAAACTACTTTACAAAAAGCAAAACGTCGATTATGTAACGCTTCACAAGCGTCTAATTAAGTTGCGAGTAACAATTGTCTTCAAGAAAGTCTCTAAATAGATTCAAATTAACATAAAAGAAAACGTCAAAAATATAATAATTAATAAAAAAGTAGAAAAAGAATTGCATGATAATACATTTAAGTAATACATATATATTTAAAGAGTTAATTATATTGTAGCGCAATGCTTTAAAATCAAACTAATAAAGAAAATTAAAGATAAAAATGCTACAAAATAAACTAAAGTTGATGCGATTGCTATACGAACAATCTTAAAGAGTAAAGACGTAGACATAACACAATTTTTCAATATTTAAGTATGTATAAAGTCTAATATAAATAAAATGACTAATCTACGTGTTAGCCTAATTTTAATTAGTTTAAATTGAGCGAAAATGTAATCAAATACATAATATTAATTATCGAAATAATTTAATAACGCATTTTAAATCATAAAGAATTTAATAAGTTGAAAAAAGCGTTCGATTTAAATGCGATTAACGAATTTGAAAGATTCAAAGACACTTTTGCAAACAATAAAAACGTTATAAATCGCAAAATATTTAATTTTTTAAGATCAATAAATAACGATGGTAAAGACTTGATTAAAATTAATAATAATAAAGTAAAAATAAGATAAAAGAAAACAAAGAATAATGCGAAAATAATAAATAAAAATACAAAATACGAAGACGATAATAATAATAACGAGAATAAAGACGATAATAATAATGCTAAGAATAAAGTTGATCACGAGATTGTAAAGATCTCGAACTAGTCAATAGCATTAATAAGCTCAAATGCATTATTTAAATGCATTATTATGCACTTTTTAATAAGACATGAAATCGAAGTTTATCGAAAGACTATAATAGTTGTAATCTATTTATTACATAAATATCAAATAGTTTATATGCATTACTTTATTGCATTATCATAGAACATTTAAATTAAAAAATAATAAAATTTAAAATCTAATTTTTGTTTATTAAATTCGCCACTAAATAACTTTATTTTTTGACAATTTGAGTCAATTTTTTTGAATCGATTTTCGATTTTAACTTTAGAAATCGACTCGATTCGACTCGATTTTTGATTTCAATTTTAGAAATCGATTCGCCAAGACTTTCGAATCGAGTTGACTCGAATTGCCAAGATTTGGGTCGATTAATCGACTCGACGCGATTAGTCTATACTAATTTTAGATTTTTTTTTTATTAATAAAATAGAATATTTGTATTTATAGACTCTATAGATCTTTTAAATACAATTTATTAATAAAATACAATATTTGCATTTATAGACTCTATAGATCTTATAAATACAATTTATTAATAAAATACATTATTTGCATTTATAGAATATATAGAATCTATAAATGCAATTTAATTATTTTCTTTTTAAAAAGTAGAAATATATTATTATAATATATTATTTTATTATAATTTAGATAATTAAAAATTAAAAATATATATTAACTATATATTAACTATTAATAATTATAATATAATTATTTAGATAGTTTTGACAATTTGAGTCGATTTTTCGAATCGAATTTCGATTTTAATTCTAGAAATTAATTTGATTCAACTCGATTTTCGATTTTAACTTTAGAAATTAACTTGTTAAGACTTTCGAGTCAAGTTAACTCGAATTGCTAAAATTCGATTCAATTAATTAACTCGAACTTAATTAATTGATTCGACGCGATTAATTTAGACTTAAACTACGCATTTAATAGATTAAATCAAAAATTAATTCTTAAATATATATTTATAATAAGCGAAAAATCGATCGCATAAATATTACGTAAGCAAAAGTTAATAACAACATTTATTACTAAAATTAAGTACATAACTTTATTTATATATGCTAGAGAGAGTCTATAAATTATATAGATTCTAAAGAATACTAATTATGCAAAATACTTTAAAGATTTACTAAATTGCATAAATATTGTCGAAAACAAAATATACAAATTCGTATCTTTTATACAATTAATAAGCGACAATTAAGCAACTCTAGTATTTATTAAAGACGCTTATATTAATAATAGATTAAAGTACATTAACATAACACTTTATTACGTTAAATATTTCTACAAAAGTAATTGTATTTGCATTAGTTTCGTTCGAAGCGCAAATATAATAGAAAATAAGCTAACAAAGTTATTGCTTAAAGATAAGTTTAAAATCTTTATTAAACAACTTAAATTAATAAATTAAAAAATTAGTAAAAGCTAATAGATATATTATTATTAAATAGAAGTATTGCGCAATACAACAACAATATATCTAAAGTTTGCAAATTGTTATAGTAGCAAATAAACAACTCGAAGAGTTGCTCGTCTACTTCTAATTGATTTGCTTAGCAAATTAACTCAAATTTGAGTCAACTTAGTCTAGATAAGCTAGATTCAATTGGGACTAGCTTAGAAACTACAATATATTTTGCAATCTTTGCTATTTGTATATAATTATCTTCTATAGAATTGATAATTTACTACGTTGCTCGCCATATCTTTCAATATATAATTAAGTATATATTAATTAAATATTATAACATTGATTAATATAAAAAGACTTCTCGAGATAGATTCTATGCAAGAATTATAATCAATATATTGATTTAGAAGTTTTACTGCAAAGTTAAAGATAAGATAGCATATTATAAATATATAAAGATATTCTTTGATTTACTTGTTACTAATGTTATTCTTATTACAATAACAATAATTACTTATTAAGAATATAAATTAAAAGAACATAAAGTAAACAAGTTTGAAAGATTAAATATAAAAAGTAAGTAAATCTTTGCATATATTAATAATTGAAGTAATTGAAGTAAAGTTGAAATATATAATATACAACAATATAAATATATATTAACGAATAACGCAATATAAAATCAACAAACTTATAATTATTAACAAGCAATATTGAAGATTTTGTTAAATTATATTAAGCAACAGATTAATAATAATAATATCAAAATAACTATTAATACTTAAGCTATATTCAATATATATATTGATTATCTTAATAGTCTTTTATTATATAAGTTAAAAAATAATATGTAACTCAATTTAATTACAAGTTATAAGAAAATATTATTGTATTAAGAAAGCATTTTCATCTTTTAATCTTTCAAACTATTATCGCTTATCTTAAATATAATATTATTAAATAAAGTTGTAAATATTGCAATTTATATTAAATCTTCAATTATTAATGTTATGTAAAAGAGATTGATTGAATTAAATATAGAAAATAAATTATTAACTAATAATATTTAAGTTAGCAAAAGATAGATTCTTAGTTAAAGATTTTACTTAACATTACAAATTAAAGATTAATTATATATAATATTGCAAAGCAATAAATATAAGTTTATAATAATGTAATAGAAAGATAATAAATTAACAACAATTAAAGTTAACTAAGAATAAAAGTTTAATAATTTGTAAAATACTTTAAACATAAATAAAAATAAATATTTGTAATATATAATAAACAAGATAGATAAGATTTTAAGCAATAAGATAAACTATATGATTTTTATGCATAGAATAAGAAAGAAAAACATTGTAAATGTAACTTACAAAAAAAAAAGAAGAAGAATAATAAAACTTAAGTATAATAATTATTATAATCAAATAATGCAAACATAGTAAATATTTTGCTTTATACTATAAAAGCGCTTATGTTACAAATGTTTATATAAAAGAATATAGTATTGATAGTAATATAAATACATTAATCAAATATATCAAATATTTTGCTTAAGAGTGCAAAAACACTTATGTTATATATACTAATATAAGAGAACATACTATTAACAGTAAAGTAAGCACACAATAAGAAAAGAGTAACAATGTTAAGAAGAACAATAAAAACATATATAATAACATTAATTATTAAAGAAAAGAAAGTACATTAATTATTGCAATTAGTTTGCGTAACTTTATAATTATGTTTGCAATAGATAATAATTACATTGTTAACAATATAATTATTATTAATAAATTAAATAAAGAAAGAATATGCAGAAATAGCAGTAAATTATATGTCTTAATAATATTATTGAACATTATAACTATTAATGTTACAAATATCAAAATTATGTTTATTGAATTAAATAACAAAGATATATATTGTGTTTATATAAATTCTATAAATATTTAAGATTCTAAAGATTTTAGAAATATTAGAGATTCTAGCGCTTTTATAAATATATTTCAGTTAAAATCAAAGAAAATCTAAGACATAAAATTTGATAAATATTTAAAATATTAATTATTAAAAGTGCTAAAATCTATTTCTATTATCTTTTACAAGCTGTCGATGCAATAAACATCTTAATAATAATAAATAGTTGAAACATTAATAAATTAGTTTAAAAAATAATAAAAGTTAAGAAGAAATAAGTTGATTGTCTTTTATGTGCAATTAATAATTTTAAAGATAAAATATCTATATAGATTTAAAAACATCAAATAAGAAAATGCAAAAAATTCTCAATAATTAAAAATATATAAAAGATTATCTTAATACAAAGTTAACAACATTTAGACTAATTGCGTCGGGTCGGGTTATCAAGTTCGAGTCAAGTACTTAATTCGAATTGGGTCGGGTCGATTCCAAAAGTTGAAATCGAAAAGTCGATTCGATTTCTAATGTTAAAATCGACTATTCGGTTCGAATTGCAAACTTGGAATCGAAAATCGATTCAAAAAATCGATTCGAATTGCTAAGACTACTATATTTAGTAATTTATTTTATTTTTAGTAATAATTTATTTTATTTTTAGTAATAATTTATTTTATTTTTAGTAATAATTAATTAATAATTAAATAGAAATAATTAATCTATTTAATTTAATTAATAAATATAGTAGATTATTTTATATTATATATTACTATTGTGCATTACCTAAAAAATAATAAAAAATATAAATTTAAACTTATTTTATACTATTTTTAGTATTATTGACGTTTTTGGCGATTCAATTTGATTTTTAATGTTAGAATCGAAAATCGAGTCGAATCGAGTCGATTTAATTTCAAAATAATAGAAATCGAATTAGGTTTTAGGTCCATTCCTAATGTTAGAATTGTTGGGTCGAGTCGATTCCAAAAGTTGGAACCAAAACTCGATCCGACGATTAGTCTAACAACAGTTATAAATAACATTATAATAAATTAATTATTTTTAAGAATTTTACAGTACAATATCAGAAAATTATTGAAAATTCAGAATTTATTTCTAATAAATAAAAAGATTCGTAAATTTAATATAATAATTATTTAGAAACAAAGTTGCAATAATAATATTTTACAATTATTTAACTCAATTTATAGCTTTTTTCATCTAATAGAAAATTAATTATCTCAAACAAGAATATATATTTACATTAATAGAAATTTAAAACTTGATTAATAAATAGCAGAAACTATCAAATTAGATATATATTTAATTAACTTGTTAATTAATAGCTTAAATAATAAAATGCTAATATTATAATTCATAAATGTTTACAATTAATGCTTATTGTTTATTATGTTTATAAAAAAATTGTTTACTATTTCTTATTTAAATAAACTAATTAAAAGTAATTATAAACAGCTAATTATAAAAGATTTTAATCTACATTATTTATACTAAAAAGATAGAAGATGTTTTATTTATTATATAGCAATCAATGCTTTATTAAATATTATTATAAATGCAAGACTAAAGTTTGTGCTTAAATTAGACATAATTATTAGAAAGACTTATAATTAACTTAAAATAATAGATTTAACATTTGATAGCAAGAAAATATAGTTTATAATATATAAATGCAAAATAAAAACTAATTTATATTAAGAATTTAATTATTTTTCAATTATTATAAAGTTAAATTAATATACATTCTTTATGTAGTTTACAACTTGTTAACTATAAAAGAAAATAAACGTTAAAACATTAAATGCTTACTTGAAAATTTATCTTTTTATTAATTATTTTTTGAATAACAAAGCAGCAATAGATAATAGAATAATTGAGATTATTTATATACTACAAAATGTTATTGAGAAATTTACTTCTTAAGCAAAATTATCAAATAAAGCATATAACTTTTGAAATTAGAACTGCTTGAAAGTTGTAATAAAATTATAATAATTATAAATTGCATGAAAAATGCAGAATATTTTGAAAACATAAAATAATTATCTAAAATACAATAATTATAAAAACAAGATTATAAAAGAAATAAAATATTTATATTTTAAATTATAAATATATAAACTAAGCAACAAATTAAAAGCAATTTAATGCTTTATTAAATAAGTTAAAACTAAAAGTTAATTAGTTAAAAAACTTTTCTAGTTTTTATTATTAAAAAACAATAAGTTCAATTACGTAATAGATTTATTTGAAAAAAAGATAAAAATATTATAAATAAAGTTTTTTTTACTTTTATTTTAAATAGATATTAGCAATATCTTGAAATTTTTTATATTGTTAATAATATTATTTAACTTAATCTTATTGCAAAATAAAATAAAGCAAATAATTTAACAAGTAAAAATTAATAAAGCATTTAATGTATTTGAAATTTCAAATAAAGCACTTTAAATAGATTTAATAAAATTGATTTCAACATTAATTAATCTATTTAATATATATATAATCTATAAATATTATTTGAAGCAGTTTAAAAAGATTTAGATAATAGTATTATACAAATTAAAAAAAAGCAATTACATCAATTTAAAAGTGTATAAATTTATTGTTTTATTAAATATTATAAGTAAAGTATTAAAATTAATTATAATTAGAAAATTAAATAATATTATTAAAATTTATTATATGCTTTTAAATGTTTAAATAAAAGTAAAAGTAAAATAATTTATAATTTTAATGCTAAATTTATTAATAAATCAAGTATATATAGTATAAGATTGCAAAATCAAATATATAATTTTTATATTTAGTTTAAATATTATTGAAATATTTAATTATATTTTACATATTAAACTTCTATATACTTTAAGAATAAAGAAAATATTAAACTATATAATTAAATAAACTTGCAACTTTCTAAAAAACAGAAAATTATTATTGATGTTCAATAAATAAATTAGCATAATACAATAAGTAAATGCTAATATATTGCAAAAATCTTTTATATTATCATTTTTATTATTATTCTTTAATGTAAGTTTAATCAAAAAATGCAAAATTTTAAAAATTAAAATTGAAGTATTTAACTTTGTAAATAACATCAATATTCTAATTTATAACAAAATTATAGAATTAACTTGTAAAATGTTAAATTAAGTATATAATATTTGTTTAAAGTAAGCTTGAACTTGTAATATTACATTTACTTTAAAAAAATATAAATTTATATAGTTTATGCATAAATTACAAAGATTCAACATAATAGTTAATTTACACATAAAAAACTTAATAATAAAGTTAAAATTAAATATATAAGTTTTGAAGATACAATTGAACATAAAACTATAATAAGATTTGCATTTTTATTAAATAAAAGTAGATTATATTATCAAAATACTAATATTTAGTTGATTTAAGATTTTTATTTAAAAAGTTACATTTATTAAAGTAAAATAAATATACTTAATAATAATAAGATTAGAAATAATATTTAAAGCATCAATATAATATTAATATAATAAATAAGAAAAAGTGTTAAGTTAAAGATTAGAAATTCTTCACAATTAAGTATTATAATATGTAATTAATGTTTTTAAGAAAATAAACATTGAAATGTTAAAAGTTGAAATTTACATATCTTTGCTATATATTTATCTAAATAAGCTGTAGAATAAAACTACGCTATATAGTTAAAAAGATAGAAGAATGTAAAAGATTTAATAAATATGCAAGATTATATATACTTATTTGATAAAAATTAATAAACTAATTTCTTGTTCTTTAATTTTTAAAAAAATTAAGTTTCTAAACATTGCAATTTATAGAGAAACAAAGATATAATTTAAATGCAAACAATTTAATTTTATAATATTGATTTTAATAAATAAAGATACAATTGTATAATTTTATAAAAGTTAATTAAATTTTCAATAAAAAAACTAGAGTAGATTGATTGTTAAGTTGAGTTTTGATATTAACATTATAATTTAACTTAAATACTTAATTTCAATTAAGTATTAAGTTTAAGTTAATACTTGATTTAAGTTCTTGACTTAATTTATCAAGCAATTGAATATTATATCAAAAGAGTTAAATATAGAAATTTTTTCAATTTTTTGCATAATATTTCTGCATAATCTTCGAAAATTAATTTCTTCTATTACTTTTAAAGAGAAAGAGAAAGTCAAAGAAAGTAAAGAGTTTAAAGAAAAAGAAAAAGTCAAAGAGAAAGAGAAAGAAAAATTCAAAGGAAAAGAGAAAGTCAAAAAAGATAAAAGATTTAAAGAGAGCAAGAGATTCAAAGAAGAAGAGAGAGTTAAAGAGAGTAAGAGATTCAAAGAGAAAGAAAAGATCAAAAAAAGCAAAGAATCAAAGAAAATAAAAGATTTAAAGAAGATGAAAGATTTAAAGAAAAAGAGAAAGTCAAAGAAAGTAAAAGATTTAAAGAAAAGAAAGAATCAAAGAGAGATCTTGATAAGTTGAATCAAAAATTTCAAGTTAATACTTAATATTAACATTACAACTTAATATAAATACTCGATATTAGAATTCTAACTTAATTCAAGTCTTGATAAGTTAAATTCTTGACTTAAGCTTAATATATTAATTCAACGCGATTAGTCTAAACTATAGAAAATGTATTATAAATATTAATACAATTCTCGCTTAAAGATTACATTTATTTAAAAAATAAATAAAAATATATAATAATTTTTAAAAGATTAAAAGTATTCTAATAATTTACATTAGAATTAAATCTATAAAGTTGAATATTTATTTGCATTTAAGAAATATATTAAATGCAATTAGTTTTTAATATAATTGCAAATAAAATTATTAGATAGTTAAGCATATTCTAATGTATTACTTGAATTAAATACATTTTTAATTAAACATATTGTATAATGTTAACTTTATAAACTATTAGATTATTATTGCAATTATAAAGAGTTTCAAAGTAACAATAAAGATAATAATAAAAATAAAGCTCTTGAAGCAGTTTAAAGTAATAAAAACATTTATTCTTTAATATGCAATTATTATAAATAAATTTAATATATAGTCTTAGCTTTTATTGTTTTAATTGCATGTAATAATTGTATAAACAACAAGTTATTTTCTATCTTAGAAAGTTTTATTTACTTAACATATATAATATAAATTTCTTTCATAAATTAACTTACTTGATGTTACAAGAATATATAAATTTATTATTATTATTATTATATTTCTTTATCTTCTAACGTTTATAAAGAAATATTTAATATGCTTGACATTAAGATAAAATAACATTACTAGTTAACTTTATTTTATAATTATAAAAACAATGCAAAAGAAGCTTATTTATCTAAACTTGATCAAAAATATTTAGAAAATTCTATTATTTTGCAAGTAACTTGACTTTAATGTTTTTTAAATTTTGAATTATTTTATTAATTAAAATTAAATTAATTGAATTTAAATTGCATTGAATGTTATAAATTAATTCTTTATCAATGTTTTTAACTAATATAATAAAGATCTTAATGTAATCTTTCTTTAAATAGTTGATCAGAGTTTGAAAAATAATTGCATTTATACTATAAATTATATTAACTTCTTTCTTGAAGATTGAAATCAATTGTTGAAGCACTTTGAAAATATTTATTAAGAATAAGATTTTGATTGCAAACTTAGAATGTTTATAATCAACTTAAAAGTCTATTGAAATTGAAAGAATTAATATAAGTGAATTTAGTTAACTAGAAAAAATAATAATATTGCAATTTATATTTAATAGTACTTTATTTTTATTTATTTAGAATTTTCTTAATATTATTTATAATGTCTAATATCTACAATTTGCATTAATATTAAAGATTTCTTGTAATTGTTAATTATTAGAATAAAAAGAATTTTATAAGTAATTATTTTCTTAATTAACTTTTTATTATAGTTGCATATAAACTTTTCTTTTAATAAGAAAATAAATTACAAATTAAGCTTCTTGCAAACTTTTATAATTAAATTTATATATATTAAAGTATAAATAGTTGATTTATTGTTTATTAAAGATTAAATATTGAAAGACTAATCTTGCAAAATAAGAAATATATTAATTAAAAAGAACTTTTCAAAGTAATTATTTTTCTGAAAAGATTTATTTTTATTACACAAAAATATAATTTTGATCTTCTTGATAATTTTTGAAGAAATAATTAGTTTTTTAAGTTAAAGTTTAAATTAAAATTGAAATAATTAAACTTATTAACATTATTATTTAAAGCATTAATTTTTATAACTTAATAAGAATATTGTTTAAAAATATAATTAAGTTTATAATAAATAAAATAATTTTCATTTAATATATTTATTTCTTTTATGTTAATTAAAATTACGTTATATTGTTTTGATTAATTTATTAATATATTAGATTTTTTCTAATAGTAAGATTTAAATAAATCTTCAATAAAAATAACTTGTTTAATTAATTTGATCTTAATTAATTTTTTTTTCTTAAGTTCTTTTATAACTTGATGCTTATTATTCAAACATATTAAATAGTTTTGAATTTCGCTTAGAAAGTTGAATTGTATAACTTATGTCACGAACTAAAGACTAAACTAAATTAGAATTGAATTCTAATAACTAGATTTAGAATACAAGATATTGTACAAAGAAGAAAGAAAAGAAAGAGAACTATTTAGAGATTTTATACTTATTGAACACTAAGTATTATTCGTATCTAATAATTCTTTTAACATTATTCGTAACATTATTCGTAACATTATTTAACATTTCTTTTTTCAACATCTTCTAAGTAACATTTCCTAAAATTGTAACAATACATCTCTCTTTTGAAGTTGAAGCTTCTACGAGATCTTTAATTCTCGAACTTATACTTAGAATTATTGTTTCTTTGAATATAAATAACTTTCACATTAATTATTTAGCAAAATTGCACTAGAATAATATATTTATATAAATATAAATAGTTGAAGAGAAAGAATAATATTACAATTTTAATCTTTACTTTATTTAACTTTAATTAATTTATAATTAATGCTAGTAAGTTAATTGTATATTAATTAAAGTTAGTTAAGATCTAAATTAAATTTGACTCAATTATAACTCAATCTCTTTTTATTTCTTTCTTAACATTTTTGTTATATTACAACACGTTTCTTTCAAGTCTAGTATAAAGATCAGAAACACATATAAGAATTAAGTTCTTTTCTGTAGATAAATTTCTTTCTTAGCATTTATTTATTAGTTAAATAATTTCTTTATAACTCGCTTCAGATTAATTTTTAACATAGACAAAAAGTTTAGAATAAGTAATAAAATCTATTATCAATAAATTTTAAAAGAAGTTATTAATAACTTTAAATTAATTGAACTTATTAAATCAAGTTATGGTTTAAGAATAATTGAAAAATAATAATTAACTAGAAATTTTCATAAATAGTTTTATTGAATTTTTAAAGTAAATTTCTGAAAATAAATAAATTTATTGAATAAAGAGCAATGCTTAATAATACTGTGAAAATAAAAATAATATTAATAAGTTTTATTTAAGAGTTTTTATAATTATTTCAATCAATATTTCTCTTAATCTGAATCAATATTAGTTAATAAACAATAAGTTTTTTAATAATTTAATAATAATTTAAGCTTTTTAAACTTAATTTTATTGATTTTATTAACTTTCTAGTGTTATTCTATCTTTTGAAATTATTGATTATTAGATAATAAATTTCTTTAAACTTGTTTTGTTTCAATTGAATATATTGAATAAATATAAAGATTAATATTATATAATTAATAACTTTTTAAACTAATATTGAATTATGTTTAAAGTTTAAATTATTGATAAAAGAGCTAATAGAATATTTAATTTATAAAGATAGTTATAACTAGAAGTTTAAGAATACAGAAGAAGAAAAATATCTGAATTACTATTTATATATGTTTAGAAACTCAAGATTTATGTTAAACTTAAAGAAAATATATTGTGATATAGAGAAAGTATTAATTAAAAGATATTAAGAATTAATAAAGAGTAAGTTAGATTATTGATAGTTTATAAAGAATAACAAAGACAGATTTTAATGCTTTTAATAATTAATATTTTAAATATTTATTAAATTTAATATCTTAGATTTTAGTTGCTTTTAGCTAAGACATATTTATAAAAGCGCTAAAATCTCAAGAATTTTGAATATTTTTAATATTTCTAGAATCTCTAACATTTATAAAATTTATATAAGCGTAGTATGCATCTTTATCGTTTGATTTAATAAATATAATTCTAACTTTTGAAGCATTGATAGTTGCAACATTAAATAATTAATAATTAATTTAATTATTTAAATAATAACTATATATTTGATGTGAGATACAAAACAAATTTGATTCTTGAACAATAAATAAAATAATAAGTAGAATAATAAGTAGAATAATTAGTAGAATAATCAGTAGAAAGATTGATAAAAAGATTGATAAAAAGATCAATAGTTAGCTTAATAGAAAGATCAATAGTTAGCTCGATAGAAAGATCAATAATTAGCTCAGTAGCTAACTCAATAGTTAGCTCGATCGAGAGATCAGTAGCTAGCTTAGTAGCTAGCTTATTAGCTAGCTTAGTAGTTAGCTTAGTAGCTAGCTCAGTAGAAAGCTTGATCAAAAGCTCAATTAATAACTTGATAGAAAGTATTGTTTGAAGCATTATTTAACTTATGTTATGCATTCAATCAACGCATATTTTGAAGTATAACAAAAGTATTGAAGAAAGTTATAAAGAGTATTTAATTAAATTATATTTAATGCTTAATAGAAACTTTGATATTAAGTTATAAAGAATGTTTGAAAGAATTATATTTGCTACTCGATAGAAATCAAATTTGATTCTTGAATATAAAGCAGTTTATAGCTTGATAGAATTATATTTGATGCTAAGTAGAGGTCAAATTTGATTCTTGAATATAAAGTAATTTGTAGCTTGATAGAGTTATATTTGATGCTAAGTAGAAATCAAATTTGATTCTTGAATATAAAGCAGTTTATAGCTTGATAAAAGTTATGTAGAAAGCATAATTCAAAATATTATTTAACTTATGTTATATACTTAATTGACGCGTATTTTAAAGCATAAAAGATGTTTAAAAAGAAAGCTTAATAGAAAGTTTAATAAAGAGTTTGATAAAGAGTTTAATAAAGAGTTTAGTAAAGAGTTTGATAGAAAGTTTGATAAAGAGTTTAATAGAAAGTTTGATAAAAAGTTTAATAAAGAGTTTGATAGATAGTTTAGTAGAAAGTTTGACAGAGAGTTTGATATTGAGTTATAAAGAATGTTTTCTATTGAGCTAATTTAACTTGTATTATAAAGCATATATAAAGTATACTATGAAGTTGATTATAAAGCAAAAAATAAATATTTAAACGCGTTGTATAAAGTATATTTTGAAGCATATTTTGAAGCGAGTAGACTAATTAGTAGATATACAAGTTGATAGCTAAGTTGATAGCTAAGTTGATAATAGAATATGTCGATATTTTGATAGTTGTTGTTCTAGAAAGTAGAAACTATAAAGAGAGAATAAAGGTAAAAACTCTGAACTCTCTAGCGTCAGCTCTATAGAGCTCGAAGCGAAGATTATTAAGTAGATAGCTAAGCATGTAGAGTAACGAGTAGGTAGACAAGTAGGATGGTAAGCATGTAGAGTGACGAGTATGTAGACGAGTAGATGGGCAAGTAGATAAGCAAGTAGGTGGGCGAGTAGATAAGTAAGTAGATAAGCAAGTAAATGTTCAGCGCATATAAACAAATACCAATTTTATCGATCAAAGCTAACTTTCGTTTAGCAATATATAAACAAACGTAGATTTTATCGACAAAAGCGAGATTTAGTTAAGCGAGATTAGCTTAAATTTAGATTTATTCGATATTAAGCGACGAATATAACTTAAGCTAAAACTCAAAATTGAGTTTACTTTACAAACTATTAATAATCTAAGTTAATTCTCGATTAGATCTTAACTAGTCTAAGTTAGACTAAATTAGACTAAATTTAGTCTAAATTAAATTTAATCTCGACATACTTATAACAAGTAAAGTTCGAGTTCTTTCAAGAAACTATAAATATACTTAATGCTAGTAAAACTTTAAACCTTATCTTATAATTTATTTAATAGTAAAAATTATAATATTTTAAATACTTACTAAAATATTTAAAAATACTAGTACTAGAAGCGTTCGAAGTATTCAAAGCTAGCTTCAAGAAAGCTTTAAAGCTCTTTAAGATACTTTAATTGCTTCTTATATATCGAATTCTAGAAGTTATCTAATTCTCTAAATATTTTATTGATATTATTTATAATTTTTATAATTTTTAATATTAATAGAAAGCTCTTTTAATATAAATTTATAGAAGAAGTTATCTAAAAAAGATATATATAAATTGATTGTTCAATTCTAATAGTTGGAACCGAATTGCATAAATTATAAAAATACTAACTATATTAGGTTAAAACTTGATCTAATTAGATGAAACTTTCGAGTCGAATTATAGATTTTGGGGAAAAACCGACCCAAACGATTAGATTTATTGGTTGCTCTCTTTTGTATCTAGCTTTAATCTCTTTTAAAAGAGATTTCTCGAGTTGTTGTTTTTGATTGCGATAAGCGCGATAGATTTTCTAATACTTCTCGTGTACAAGCGTGCTCTTAATGCTAACAATGAATCTTTTTTGATTTTGAAAAACTTTCTCTAGTAATCTTAGCTTCCGACGTAAAAGTCTTATCTTAGAGTAACAATCGACTTCCGCTTTTTGGGCGACTTCGAGTTTCCAAGATTGTCGTCAATCAATTGTGCGACTTATTTTATTAACAACTCTTATTAAGATCGTTTTTAACTCTAAGTCGCAATACGTTGTCTAAATATCGATTGTGATATAGCTCGAGAGATAGCTCTTCTAAAAGACGATAAAGTTGTAATATTGTAGAATTAGATTTCGTTGTAACTTACTAATAAAGTCTATACACTTGTTAACTAAGATAACTTAACAAAAAATCAACGAAAGATTGTGTTACTTACTGCTAGACTAATTGTTCGGGTCGGTTTTTCCCCGAAATCTATAACTCGACCCGAAAGTTATATCTAATTAGACCAAGTTTTAACCTAATATAGTTAGTATTTTCATAATTTATGCAATTCGGTTCCAACTATTGGAACCGAACAATTAGTCTACTTACTACTATTGTCAAGAGTCTCGTTATTGTCGCGTCGAAAAATATATAAATTAGTCGGAAGCTCTATGTTAGTAACACTTTCAAGATTGATTATCTGAGAGCGAAGAGTGCTATCCGCCAGAACTTCTATATCCGAAATTTCCATTCTGTTCAAGATGCTTTTGCATCGACGGAACAAAGAAATAGATTGCATTTCTTTCTTAATTGGCACTTTTAGCTAATACTGTCTGGGGGGAATCCGGAGACGGAAGAATTCTTCGGCGGAAGTCAATTTGGGCACGACGAAAACTTGATTAGCGAAAATTAAAGCCAGTATAGTTATGTAAGAACAGAGCAGTAAATATAGCTTGTTCGACACGTTAGAAATATCGAATTCGTTTCTGCGACAATTGTTAGTCAACACGCCAAGTGGCTACGTAACAGCAAAACAATATAGAAGAAAATTCTTACAAGTCTTTCTTGTTAAAATAGCTCTTTATATACTTGTATGCGATTTCCACTAATACTCGAGATTGTTCTTTTTCTTCAAAATCCGAGAACAATGTAATCTTGACGTGTCTATAGCATACTACTAAGAGAGCGACAGATTAATTGCTAGTAATTTCTATTAGTTGCATAATTAAGATTAGCTGTACGCAATATTGTTTATAATTAAAATTTATCTCGATAAAGAGATATAGCGTCTTGAGAAGTTTAAACTTGTTCTTGGTACGCATAATCGACTTTTTCTTCTTTTTTGTCTATAACTTATATTTGATAACTAGTTGCTATCTTATCTGCTACTTGTTAGCAAAGATAGAAATTAGAAGATATTCGCGTACTTTGTGTATCTAACTTTTGACAAGCGAATCAATTTTCAGAAAGTTTGTCTTCTTCTTTCGTATTAGACAAAATATGTTCTAGTATATTTGCAAAGTGCTAATTGTATTTATGGTATCTTTTCGACTAAAGAGTAATTAGTCAAAGAAGATATAGAAAACGTTAATCGAGATTTTTCTAAAAATTGTAAGAAAATCTTTATCGATAAATTTGTAGTATCTATCCGACGTAGATTAGATCTCGTCAATTTACTAATAGTAGATTAAAAAATTTCTTATCGATATTAAAGATTCTTGATCTAGCTCTGGAGATTCTTATTGCTTATCTTGTAAATCTATTAAATAAAAGTCAAAACGTTTAACTTAACTTCTATTTTCTTGTAGTATTTCGTCGAGTATTCCATTGTATATTCTATAACTTCTATATGTCTTTAAGAAGTTATAAGATCGATATATGTAAGCAATACGTATTCGAGATGTAAGACTAAAGACGAGAACGAAGATAGAAGAGAAAGAGAGAATCGGAAGTTACACAAAAAACAAGATTGTTAGAAATAATCGAATAAGTAGATTGTCTAAGCACATAAGCTAGTTCTAAAGACAAGAAGAGAAAGAAAAGAGAACAAGAGATTAGATATATAGTATTATACGAAAAAGATAAAAAAAACTAAATAGAAAACATCTAGTTGAGCGAACGCAATTTCGGAATAGTTATATTATGCAGAAACGAAAGAAAGTATAGATATAAGATAGAATGCAAGATGCAAGATACAAAGTGCAAGAGAAATTAATAGGATTTTTGATACTAAGAGCAATAGAGCAACAAGATATATTTAATCAAAAGACTATCAAAAGCAGTATTCGAACCTGTTGGAAACAACAATCTTTGAATCGTCTTTTTGTTAAAATTTATAATAATAGATTTGCAAATTTGTTTAATTTAAAATCGATTTAAATCGATTTTATTAATATATTGTTAAAAGCAAAAATTATAACAATATTTTGTAGCAAATCTATAGAGTTGTTGCAAATAGATTTTTTATTAAAGTTGAAAACAACAACAATATTATTGCTATAGATAATAATCTTGCTATTGCAAAAACAAAACAATTAAAAATAAAAAGTATAGAAAACTATTTATATTTTATAAATATTAATATAAAAAGTTTTGTTTTCAATATAAGTAGAGTAGTATTTAGAAAAGATATTGATAGATGTATTGTTTTTATACAATATTTAGTAATTATCTATATTTTAGAAACTAAATATATTTGTTTATATATAAAAAATTAATTAGAAAACAATAAATTGTAGAATTTTAATATCGTTTTAATATAATAGAAAATTGTTAGAATTAAAGCTTTGATAACTAGTATATAGTTAATTAACAAGAATACTAGTTATGCAAAACTAACTATATACAAGAAATAAGTATAAGTACTATAAATATTAAAACGCTAGACGTTACTCGTAGTATACTTAAGACTAAAGATTAAAGATTTAAAGAATAACTAAAGAGCGAAGTCTATCTAATCTAAAATTGTAATACTACTTTTTTCTTCTATTTGCAAACTTCAATAAAGTAATATTAAATCTTCTAGTTACCGTTTTTAGTTAACTTTAGTTAATCTTAAGTACTTGTTAAATATAAGCTTCGATTAATATCGAGTATATATTAAGTATTACTTAACAATTAAAACTAAAGTTTTCGATATATATTAAACAAAAAAATAAATTTGTCAAATGAAAAGAGAATAATTGAAAATTTTGAAACAAAATATACAAAAAACAATAATATACAAAGCAAAGAGCATATATGTTGCGAATAATGTTCTAATTAATTTTTAACTATCTTCGATTAGTATTAGATATATCTATCGAATACAATCTAATACTTAAAATTAAACGTCGAACAATTGTTAAATAATAAAAATTAAATTTCGAGCAATTTGTCGAACAACGACAAGATCGAAAAAGAGAAAAAAAAAAAAAAAATTTTAAAAAAATATTAAATATAAAAAAATTAAAGAGAGTACAAAAGATTATTAACTTTAACTTTAAGAAAAAGATTTAAATTACGTAACGCAAAAATTAAGAAATCGACAACAAGATAGAAGTCGATCAATTACGTAATTTAAAAGAAATTCGACGACGACAAAAAAAGTAATAATATCGAAAAATCGAAATTTGTCGAATTTTAACTATGTTCGAACACGTTCGTCTAAATTTGCAACACAAAGAAAGAAAATAATATATAAATATCTTAACAACAATTTATACGCAATCGTATATATATTTAGAAATACTAAGTCAATTTTAATTCGAAAAATTCTTAGAAGAGATATCGATAAAATGTCTAGCAAAAGCATTATAAAGACGACAACAAAAATTGCAAATATATATCGATTAACTTTCGACAATAATAATGCATTAATAATGCATTTCTAGAATTCTTGTTAAATACAACAAAAGACAAGATAGAATATCGAATTTAATTTTGATTGCAAATATATAGCAAGTAACTCTTAACAATAGTAATATATTAATAATTTGTTTTTAAGATTAATTCTAGATATAACGACAAAAGCTATAGATATATAATAGAGCGCAAAAAGCGTACGATTGCAAATTATTCTACTTATTAGATTTTTAATTAGAAGACGTCTTAAATATCTAGTAAGATCTTGTTGCGTCTAAATATTAATAATAGAAGTTAATAACAAAGTTAAGACAATTGTTAATTATAGAGTAGTTTAGCTATTTAGATTTATTGTTGTAGTTTGTGTAACTTATAAAGAGAATTTAATATTGTAGTATTTTGCGTCTATAATTAGTAACAATTAGACTTAAATTTACGTTATTGTTATTTTTGCATATATTATATTGTAATATCTTAATATCTTTAATATAATATTCGAAATTGTTGTTAATATTGTTAATAGTATTAACAAACAACAAAGACTTAATTTATTAATTTAACAATAGTTTGCTTTTGTCGAAATATAAAAGCTATAAATAAAATATTAAATAAATTTTTATTAATTTGAGCAATTCTAATTTGTAAACGTAATTGTTAATTGTTTACATAATTTTATAGAAATTTGTATTCTTATACTTCAAAAACTTGCATAATCGAGTTGTTTTAATATTTTAAATATTAAGTATAACTTAATTATTAATCTTAAATTTTAAGATTGCAACATATTTATAATTAGCAAATTCTACTTGTTTAACTTAAGTCTAAATAAGTTCTTAACAAAAAAAGTTTTGCAAAATCTTAATCTTTTTAACAATTTTATTAATGTTTTTTATATTGCGACAAGCTTTAGATATAATATTATTCGAAAAGACTATATATAACTTTAGATTTAATTGTAACAAATAGTCTTTAATAGCAAAGAAAAGTAATAAGTTAGTAGACTTGCTAGTATAGCTATTTGCGACGAATTCGACAATAACAAAATAATTAATCTAGTTATCTTAATTGTACTATACGTATATTCGAAGATATTGCTTAAGAACAATATTAATATTTTTAATTTAATTGTTAGTTTTTAAATAAAATTCAATTGACAATTTAGATTTAATCTTTAATTTTTTGTAAAAACGTTATTAAAAGTAAGCGATAAATTACATCGGCAATTCCGGGATCTCTACTTAGAAAGTGTCTGTTGCGAATTCTACTAGTTTAACTATTAGCTAGCTTAGAATTCGTTTAGCAGCAAAAGTCTTGACACTTGCTTAATAGGAATTCAATTTTGATGTTCAAGATGCGCACGAACTCTCGCAATGCTTCGCTTACGTCTTTATTTGTTACTCGTCTATATTATAGTAATTTGTATGGCAGAATCGAACGATTCGTGAGATTTCTACGCGCGAGTTATGCGTTGGCAGGGACGTCTCTATAGTGGTTGTGGATTGCGCTTGTGAATTGCGCCCGTAAATTGCGCCTATAAATTGCGTTCGCAAGACTTGGAGACGTACATAGCAATGCAAGATTAGATCTTGACAAAGCGCGTATTAATTACGCGTCTACGTATTCTGCTAATTGTAGCCCAACCCTACGCTTAGTTATGTGGAGCGAACATATCGACATATTAGCTAATTTGACTATTAGCTATCAATAGTACTATTAACAAGGATTCCGGAATTGTCGATGTAAGTATTTTTGTCGAAAATAATAATAATTAAGAAACTCTTAATGCGTCAAACAAAGTTAATAAAGATCTAAATAACAATCTTAACTTTTAAAGAGTTTATAAGTATAAACTTTTTATTCTTAAATAGTTTATCAATTATTACTAAGATATGCTAGAAGATCTTTTCTTTATAACAATATAACAACAAAGAGATAATAAAGTTGCAAAATATATTTTGTTAATAATAGTTTAAAATAAATAAAGACTTTAATAGATTATACTTATATTTGTAATATAATTTAATATATTTGTAATTTAAATAGCTTTTAATATATTTTTTAACATCTAAATATAGTATAGATTAATAGTAGTAATATTGTATCTTCTTAAATATAATTGTTTAATTCGAATATTTAATACTTAATAGTTTATACTAAAATTTAATTGTTTTAACTCGAAGAATATTATTTGTATTTTAAAATATATATATTTTGTCTTAAATAAATAAATACTTAATATTAATTATTAAGTATTTAATTATTATACAATTTTTAAGTTTTAGTTTAATTATTTTGCAAAAAATAGCTAGAATCTTTTGTTTATTAGCTTCTTTAATCTAAATAATTTGTTTTATCTTTTTGTTATATAAGTATATCTTTAATATTTAGCAAACAAGAAGTTCGAAATTAAGTTTTATCTTAAGTTTTTTTTTTTTTTTTAAATTGATTGCGACAACAAGTAAGAGCTAAATTGTAAAAAAGATTGCAAATATAAATAACTAAGTTGTAAATAAAATAAATATATTTAAAAAAAAGACAAAATTAATAAGTAGAGATAAAGAAACTATAGATTAAGAAATTGTAAATGCAACAATAGTAAACAAAGAAACTAAGAGAAGAGATTTAGCAAAGCAAAGTTTGTTTTGTTAAAGTAATACAAATACAACAAATAATAAAAATATAAATAATTCTATATTTTTATTAATTGCTAACAAGATTTAAGTAAATTTTTTGCAAGCTTTTGTAATTCTTTTGTTAGCAATTAGTTTAAATTTAATAAAGTTTCGAAGCAAACAAGTTGACTTTGTTACTAAATTATAAATAATACTTAATAGTAGCAAAATTAATATAATAACTTTAATTATATTCGATTTTAAGTTGTATTGTTTAAAAATTGTTTGTTGTTAAAATTAATTGCGAAAATTGTCTTTATTAAAGAGCAAATTCTACAATTGTTTAATTAGATTATTTGACTTCGCATTTAGTATATTTAATTGATAGATAATCTTAGAGTTAAATTTAAACAAAAACTTGACTTAGTAAGTTTAATAACAATTAAGTTGCTTAGTAGTTATAAAATACTTTAGATTGCAATAGTTAATAATAATTTTAATAAATTATTCGACAAATATATCAATATACTTTAGATATTATTTTTCGAAAGCGTAAACAATAATTAATAGCTTCTTGTTATAGATCTTGTAGTTGCACTCTACAAACAACATAATTTTAAATATATAAACTATTAAATAAAGCAATCTATTTAAGTTTATTTATAACAACACAACAACAATTACAAAGTTAAAAATATTGCTTTTAATCTAAATCTCTAGATTAAAATCGAAATAATACAAAATTAATTAATTAATAAAGACTTTTTTAAAAGCTTAAAACGTAAGATTTTTAAAATTGACAAATTTTTATAAAAAATTAAGATTTTAATTCTTGAATTTACTAAGCGCTAACAAAGATTTAGTTAAACTTAAATAGTTATAAATAAATTGTCAATAAAAGTTTGCAAAGTTTAGAAAGACTTATATATTATATATGCAAATAAAAGCTTTTTATTTTAGAATATATTTAATCTTTTTAGAGTTTATTTAAATATTTTCGATAATAATAATTAGATCTAGATATTTAATTAACTTAATAAAAAAAATATATTTGTTAATATTTAAATAAAGATTTATCTTATAAAGCTTAGCAAAAACTTTATTAATATATTTTTTATATTCTTTCTTAATATTGTTGTAGATTAGAATATTATTTATATAGATAATACAAAAATTGTTTAAGTAAGAATTGAGAGTTTTATTAATAAAAGATTAAAATATAATTAAGATATTATATAACTCAAAAAATATTACAATATACTTAAATAAATTGTAACAAATAATAAAGATTGTTTTGTATTTATTATTAAACTATATTTAAATTTTATTAAAAACAACAATAATATCGAATTTATTGTAGTATTTAACTTTATATAATTGTTGCAAAATCTCTTAAATTAACAATAAAATATTGCAATTTTTAATTGTTAAAGTGTTAAAATCTCTATAGTTTACGTAAATGCGCAAATTTTTATTAGACTTCTTAATTATAAAAGTAAAAACAATATATTGTAAGATATTGTTGCAAATTTAATTTTTGTTTTTTATATTATTTAAATAGACTTTAATAATCTTTTTTTCTTAATAGAAAATATTATAGATTTTTTTAATCGAAGAAGTTGCTTTTGAAATAAAATTAATAGTATAATTAATGCTTCTATTTAACAACAACTTGTTAATTTTCTATAAATTAAAAAACTGAATCTAGTATTTAAATTTCGAATAAATTTGTTTTTTTAGTTGCTTTAGACTAAAAGAATCTTGCTTAAACTTTGTATAGAATTTATTGTAGTTATTAAAAATAATAGTTGCAATATTTATTATAATATTGTTGTCTATAGTATAAGTTAAATATCTATTGCTTTTTTTTTATTAATTTAGTATAGCAAAATACTTAAACAATATAACAACTATTCTGTAGCTTTCTTTGTTAACAAGCTTTAAAAATAAGAAAATACTAATTTAATAAATATGAACTTTATTTAAAGATTTTAAAAACAAATATGTTAATTGCTTGCGTTGTTTGCTAAAGATTTTTAATTATTAATAGTCTAACAAGCAATACTTTATACAATAGTCGAATTTAAATTAAAAGAATTATATATTTTCTTTAATTTATATATTATACTCTTTTATTTAAAATATATTAAAAATAATTGCGAAGTATTTTAATTTACTTATCAAATATTATAAAATATTAATATGTTTGCTTAAATTAATAGTAACTTGAGCAATATAAATAATATTAAAAACAAATTTGTTATTAACAAAATATAATTTGATTAAATTTTGCAATAATATAATAAAAAGTTTATAAAACTTAACAAACTTTTTATTTATAAAGATTCTATTAAAGACTTCGATATTAATAAATAATATTGTTTTAATATAATATTTATCGAAAAATAAATAAGTTTAATTTAAACAAATTTTAATATAAAAATTTAGCTACTAATTGTTGAGCAACTTGTTGTTAATAATACTAGAATTAAGTTCGACTTTAATAAGCAAAACTCTATTATATAAATTAAATATAACTTTAAGCTCTTTTATTGTTTTTTATATAAATATTAACTTTTGTTTTAAATTGCAATTTTTGATAAAAATATTTAGTTTTTCGATTTGCTAAAGTTATTTAAGTTGTTATTTAAGATATTAGAGCAACTCTCTTCTTTAAATACTACTAATTCGAAATTGTTAATATTATAAGTCTTAAACTTAATAATTGTTTTTTTTTAATCTTAATTAATTTGTTTTTGCAAAAAACATTCGAATAATTAAAACAATATCTTAAGCGTAAACAATTTTAATAAAGATTTTTTTTCTTAATCTTATTTTTAAGTACTTAAAATTAAAAGATTAATTTCTTTTTAAAAGAAGTCTTTTATTTAATTATACAATTAATTGATTTATTGTTATAAACTTTAAATTTACTTGTAAGCTTATATATAATATTTCGATTTTTATTTGTTTGCGTAATAATAAATTTATTACGTACGTTAGTTTAAAACAATTAATAATATTTCTTTTGTTTTATTCTAAGATTTATATTGCGTAATCGAGAAATTAAATTATTAATATTAATAACATTAATTATATTAACAAATCGATTATATAACTTGTCGCTTAGTTTTAAATCGAATCAATATATTTTTAAATTTAAATAACTTAATATTTGTTGCAATTAATATAAATTAAATTATATATTTGTTAAAAATCTTAAAAGACTTTATAACAAAATTAAATAATATAAGTTTAATAAAGTTTTTATATTGTCGATTAAATTTGTTAAATTAAGTATAGAGATTTGCTATTAATTTAACTAATATATTATAGAGTTAAGCAAAATTGTTGTTTTAATTCGATAAACAATATTTAATGTCTTTGAAAGCATTTCTTATATATTTGATTACAATATATATTAGTTTAACTAATTTGCTATTAAATATACAAAGATAGACTCTAAATTTAACAAAGAGCGCTATTTGTTATTAATTGAATTTTTTTCGATTATTTAAGAAGACAATTAAATTGAGAAATTTACTATTGTTATATATTAATTTCTTGATTTTAAGCAAACTATTTCTATTGACTTTATTAAGATATTCGCAATTCTATTAATTTAACTTGTAAAAAAATATATTGTAATTGTTGTTATTGCTACTAAGATTTCGACAAAACAATAAATAATAAATAGATTAAAATTATTTATAATAATTAAGTTTCTTAATTAATTTATTTTGTTTCTCGATTAATATATTGATTGTCTTCTTCTATACTTTGTTTTTAGCTTGCTCTATATTTTGCTTTTCTTATAGACTTTTGCAAATAATTTAAACTTTGTTTAAATTTGTCTCTAATTATATAATTTTTTTGTTTCGATCTTTTCTATATTGTATTAGATATTATACACAAAAATAAATACTATTAATATGCTCAAATTAATATACGAGATTTTTAATTATATCTTTAACAAAGTTGTTGCTATATAAGAGCTTTGCGAAGTTTTCTTAAATTTCTTGTTAATAACAATTGTAGTTAAAAAGAGACTAATAAGATAAAAATCGATTAATTTTAACTTTAGTCTTATGTCTAAACTTCTTAATAAATAAAAATAATATATTAATATTTTTAAAAAAGTTATTATTAAGTTTAACTAGTTCAAAATTTTCGAAAACAATTTCGAATAATATTTGCAATTATAATTTTAGTAATAACAAAGCTTTAATACTTAATTAATAACAAAATCGATTTTAAAATATAACGCTCTTACAAGATTTAAAATTAAGAAAAGATACTTAACTCTTTATAGCAAAATTGCAATATATTGTAATAATAGATTTGCACAAATATTGTAAGTTTTAATAATTATAAACAATAATAAAGTAGTAAATAAAGATATAAACTTAGATAGAACGCTTTATTGAAATATGTTTGCTCTACTTGTATATTGTATAATTTACTTTGTTTAATTAAGTTAATAAGTATTGAAGTAAAATTATCGATATTAAAAACAAGTATTGTTTAAGTATTGTATTGCGTAGTAAACTCTATACAAAGTAAAAAGATATTGCTTAAGAACAATAATATTGTAATATAAATATTAATTTTAACAAACTTGCTTATTTATTTTAGTAGAATTACTAAATTGTAATTAAAACAATTTGTTGTCTATTTATTTTAGCAAATTTACTATCTTTTTTGTAAAACTTTTTCAATTTAGTGCGATAAAAATTAGATAATATTTGCTCAAAAAATTAATAAGATTTGTTATTGTTAAGTTGTATATCTTTTTTAAAAATGTTTATTATTGCAACTTAATTACGCTTTGCAAAGCATTTATTCTAGTAGTTTTATATTTAAAATTGCTTTAGTAGCTTTATATTTAAAGTTACTTTAGTAGTTTTATATTTAAAGCACGTTTCAAAGAGAAAAAAATTAGCAAATATAAATATCTTTAAAGTACAATTCGCAAGATCGTTTTTAAAGAAATAGCTAGTATTATATTAAAATTAGAGCTTTAATAGCTAATATATAGTTGATTGACGAAAATACTAGCTATGCAAAACTAACTATATACAAGAAATAAATATAAGTACTATAAGTATTAAGACGCTAAGCGTTATTTATAGTATATTCGAGACTAGAAAGCGAAGATCTAAAGAATAATCGAATGGCGAAGCCTGCCTAGCCTGGAATCGTGACAAAAATAATATTATTAAACTATATTTTTTGCTATAGAAACAATAATATTGTAATATTATATATTTTTTGTTAAAAAAATATATAAAATACTTAGAAAAACGCGTTCTAATACTACTATTTTAATACAAAAAAATAAAAAATCTATTAGAATTTTTAGAATTTAATATAAAAGCGATTTTGCTTTTGTTGTTGCAACAACAAAATTACAAATTTGTTGCAATTTAGTAGAAAATAGTTGTATTTCTATTATTTTATTATCTATTTTAATATTTAGGAACTCTATTTAATAGTTTGATTATTTCTTTTTTTCATGTTTCGAAAATTCAAAAAATTGCAAAATATATTTTATTTTTTTTAATAAAAAGAGATATCGATAAAAAGTAGTAGAATAGCAAAAAAATTGTTTAAATAGTACAAAAAATATATTATTTGAAAAAATATATTAATATTTAATATAAAAATTTTGCAAATAAATCGAAAAAAAAGAGACAATTTGTAGTTTAAAAAATAGAAAATTTTCTATATAGAAAACAAAATTCTATTGAAAATCTAATAGTTATCGATCAAATATTGCTATTGCTATATATCTAAAAATATTAGCAAGATTTTTTTAAAAAAATCTTGTTTTTTGTTTTTGTACAATAAGAGTTGCAATAATATTGTCGATTGCAATATATTTAAGAGCTTCTTAATTGCAAAATATTAATAAAAATATTTTTAAAAAAGAAAAGATTGTAAATATATTTTTAACTACTATTATATTTTGATACAAAATCTAATAGTAAATATATATATAGATTAGATAGTAGAATAGATAGTATAATTAAATAATTTATCTATAGCTATTTATTAATATTAATAGTAAATATATTAGAAATTTTGTTTGCAAAGATATAATTTGTATTTATGCGAAAAATATATAAATCAATATATTTAATTTTAGTATTTTGCGTAATTATATTTAAAAGAGTAGAAATAAAATATCTATCAAAATATATTTTTAAATATCTGTACTATCTCTCTATTAATAGAAATTTATTTAATAGCAAATTAAATTTGTCTAACAATACTAAATTATATAGAAAAATTTTCGATACAAAAATTAGTGTGATCGTCGATCTAGATTTCAACTCGAATGGGTTGGCTTGCTCAATCTTGATTCTAGAATCAAGTAGATTTCCTAGCTTAACAGAATGGGACGAGCGAAGAATGCGCGTCGAACGTTCGATCTAAATCGTTTGAACACGTGATATCACGTGATGCGCTAACCGAATTAGGCTAGCGTGAACCCTAAACTAATCTAATATAGTTAGCGTGATTACGTAATTAAATTCTAATCTAACTCGATAAAAACTAGCGCCAAATAAGATTAGATTAAATTAGATTAGATAAGCGAAATCTAACGCGACGAGATTAGTATAAGCGCTTGACACTAATTCAACAAAATCTTAATTCTAGAATCGAGTTCGCGACTTAATTCTAACCCAATTCTACGAGATTTAGAAGAATGAGTTAGATTGAAAAAAAAGTGTTCGATCTAATCTAACGATTACACTAACAAAAATTAACAAACTAGATATATTAAAAAACAAAAAAACAATAAAATTGTTAAATATTATATTTTATTAAAATAGTAATTGAAATTGTAAATTTTCTAGCAATATATATTTATATTTGCAACTATTACTATTGTTATATTTGCTATATTTAATCTATTAACAATAGATATTATTTATAATAGTAAATAGTTTATTAAATACAAATATCGAAATATTTTTTGCAAAATTAACAAAAAAATATAGTTTTTGCAAAAATACTAACAATAATAGAGACTTGAACTATTTTTTAAAAATATTTGTAAATTTCTATTCTATCTCGAAATAAAACAATATTTAGTATAAAAAATTATTCTAATTTATTCGAATAACGCAAATAACAAACTTCTAATAATATAATCTAATAAAGACAAAAATCTTGTAGTTTGTTATATTTATTATATATTAACAATAAAAAGTAATATCTCGATAAAACTTTTATCTTATTGTTAAATATAAAACAAAGCTAAAAGTAATAAAAATATAAATATCGAAAATACAAAACAAATTTAGAAAATTTCTTGCGTTAAAAAAATCGACTATATTTGTTACAACAACAAAAAAAATCAACAATAAATTTTATAATACTTTTAATATTTAGTCTACTATAAAAGATATTATTTAAATAACAATACAAAATACTAAAAAATATAGTAACAAAACTATTAAATTTGAACTAAAAATTTATTGTAAAGATATTGTAACAAGATAGAAATAAGATTCTAGTTAGTAGACAATTATAACAACAAAGACTCATCGCGATGCATGCATAAATCGCACTATATAATTTAATAATGTATTAAATAACTAAGATTCTAAAATCTAAGTAAGAGAGATCGCATATATATTGCAAATAGATCGCTAATATTAATAACAAGCATTTTTAAATTTATAGTTTGATATTACTTGATCACTTAACTACATACAATTTTCTCTCTTTTAGTAATTGTTCTTTGATTATTGAATCAAGAAATTTTTGTTTTTGCTTATATAAAAGTTGTAATAAGAAAATAAAAAAATTGCTTTTATCTTTTTAAAATTGTTAAACTAAATTTTTTGTTTTTCTTATTATTTGAGTCGATTGCGTGAAAAACGTAATAAATTAATTCGCATAAAGTTTCTTCTAAAGTCGAAAAAATTATTTGATCGAAATTAAGTACTTGATAAAGTTAATTATTGTAAATTTTGTTTATCTTTTAGAAACAATAACAATAATAATAAGCTTTTTTGACGTGAATTTAAAAGATTAATTTAAGAGAAAAGTAACAATAATAAAGTAAGTTGTCGTTGTGTTTACGTTAAACTCTTTGAGAGAAAAGATAAATGTATAATTTTAGAAATTATTTCTAGTTTTAAAATATTCGATTTAAATTATTAACTTAGTTTTGATTTATAACGTTTCTTTTTAATTTCGAATCAAAATAATAAAATTTTCTCTTTTTTGTTAAAACGAATAGTTGAAGACTTAAATCTCGTTTTTTTTTTATAATTAATTAAATAAGAATCTAAATTGTTCTAAATGTTAAATTGATAAATATTAAGTGTTTTAAAATTTCTAAACGTTATAAATTGCATTTATAAATAAAATTCAAATACTTTATTCTTTATTTCTTGAATCTTTCTTTATATTAATTTCACGTAACGTATCGCACGTTCTTAAGTTTCTTTTATTAGACAATTAAATTTCTTTACATTTTCAAATAATGTTCTTAATTTCTTTATTATTTTTGTTAAATTTTAGAACGCACGTTTTATAATAACATTCTTAATGTTAAATGTAAAAGAAAAGTCGATAGCAACTTTAAAACAATAAAATATGTTAATTAAAAATAAATTTAACGAAATTAAGTTTTAATAAATTGTAATAATGTTGTTTCTCGTACTTATTTAAAAATTCTTTAGAGTTTCTTCATCTTTTAATAGAGTTACGTAAACAAAAAACATTTTAATTTTTGTATTAATTTTGATTTCTAATTTGTAATAAGAGATTTAAGATCGCGCAATTCGCATGTCTCTAGATTAATAAAACACATTCGCTCAATGCAATTTTTATTCTAGTAAATTCTTCTTCGTTAACTTAGTTTCTAGTATTTTCTCGTTTTATTATTTTTTTTATTGCTTTTTGCAATTATACGTCGATCTAATTATAAAAATTATCTAATAAATATTTTTCGCAAAACAAATTATTTTGTGCAACAAAAAAAACAATCGATTGCAATTGTTAAGACTCTTAATAAACGTTTTGATTTACATTAAAATTAAAGTAACGTTTCGACGTTTAATTTTTATGCTTTTCAAAAATTAATAAATAAGATATCGTTAACAATTTATGCTTATAATTGTCTTATAGAAGCATATATATCATGTAAAAATCTAAATTTACTTGCATCATTATTTGTAACATAAAAAACAAACAATTAAAAAATTATTCTTTTTGTTAATTGTTGTTTTTTCGTTAATAATATAATATTATTTGCAATTCGTTTTGAAGTTACGATTATATTTAATACTTCGAGTTAACAATTAAATAAGCGAATCAATTTTGACAAACAATCATTTTATGTTAATTTTATTTCGCTAAATCAATATTGTCTATTATTTAAAGTTAAACATCAACTTATTAAAAATCGTTAAATAAAAAGATTAATTTTTTCTTCTTATAAACGTATTGTTTCAAGAAATCTTTAAGAACGAGTAAACGAACGTTAAGCTTAAAGTTTAATTTATTTTGTCTTACAAATGCTAGAAAATCGTTTCGTTTCTTATAACACTAAATTATTTATCTCTTAATTTAATTATTAGAAACTTAATTTATTTTTAATAAAAATTCTAGCTTTCTTTAATAAGCTATGTAAACAATCGATTTTGACATAATTGTAATTAGATTTTCTTTTTGCTTCTTTGTTAACATAGTTAATTTAATTAATTAAAAGACTTTAATTAATATTTTTGAACAATAATTAATTTAATATCGCAAATCTATGTTTACTTTTACACATAAATAGTTTTTTGCGTCGTTTTTTTTGTTTGTTAAAATAAAAATAGCTATTGTCTTTAAAAAAAAATGCGATTTTAATAATTAAAGTACGTAATTTTGTCGTGTTGACAACTTTAAATAATTTAAGATTTAACGAAAACAATTTTAATATTAAATTTTGCGATTTTAATAACAAAGAAAAAGCTTCTTTAAAAGAATTTAAATTTTAATCTTTTTTTTTGCTTTATTCTTTATAAATCTTATTATTTTTAAACTTCGACTTTGTTTTTAATTAAAAAATTGACGATTTAAATTCTTTTTATTTGTCGTTTTAAATTCGCGCTTTTTTTGCATCTTTTGTAAAAAAAGACGAAATTATTTAAATTTTTGTTCGACAAGTTTTCTTCAATTTTGCGTTTAAAATTCTTATTAAATTATATCTTTAAAAATAATTTTTTATTTTAATTTTCAAAAGCTTTTGTTTAATAAACGCTATCGTATTTTTGAATTTTTTAACATTTATTTTGTTGTAGTTGTTGATTATATAGTTAGCAACGCGTTTCGAACTTATAATGCGATATTTAAGTCGATCGCACACAATTCGATTTAATTTCTTTAAAATTCTTTATAGATTTTAACGTTTCTTTGTTATTCGCAACATTGTTTTAATAATTAATTGATTTATATTTTTAAATAACATATTTGTAATCTTTGATAATTATAATTTGCGAAGTTAAATTTAATTATTTTGAATTTGTAGTCTTTTGTTTTGATTAATTTTTTATGTTGCGTTTTTCAATTTTTATTATAATAAGTTACTTATTAATATTTGAGCGTCTTTATTAATTGTTTGTTACAAATTTCGCATTTAATTTTTAATTATTTCTAAAATATTTAAAATTGTGTTTCGAAATTTTTTTAAACGTTCTTTTTTTTTATTGCTAATAGCTTTATTACATCAAAGTAGAATGTTAATTATTTAAATATAGACGCAATTTTTAATAGTCAAATTGTCTTTTATAAATCGAATAATTGTTTTTCGTAATTTAATTTAAGTTTAAGTTTAAGAAGTTTAACGTTACGACGTTCGTAATTGTTGCAATAATGCTTATTAATTTTGTGCTTAAAATAATTTAATTAAAAAAATTAATTTTTAATTACGAAAAAAATATATTGATGTTATTAAATTTTAACTCGTGTCTTGTTTAGCAAATGCAAATTGTCGCTTTTTACAAAATTTTCTTGTTGACATAAATAATAATTCTCGTTTTTAATCTTGATTTTTTGATAAAAATTAAAAAGTTTCTTTCGTAGAAGATTGTTTATATCTAGTATCTTGTAATTGTCGCTCTAGATTTGTTATAACACAAGTTTAATAATAAAAAATTCATGCAAAAATAATAAATCGAAAAAAAGAATTTTGTAGACAAAAAATTAAATTATTAAGTTGCTATGTTTTTATAGATAAAGCAATAAATTGTTTAAAATATCTAACAAATATAAAGCTCTAAGTATAGAAAATTTTTACTTATAGATTTGATTGTTGTTTACAACATTTACATCATTAATTACGCAAAAAAGTTATATTAATATTTATTCGTATATTAATTTGCAAACGAATATAAAGCTAATATAATTAACGTATAATTTCGCTATCTTTATTGTTAAGAAATATTGTATAAAAAATAATTAAAACTCGTTCTCTATAATTGAAAGAAATTTTTGAAATTTTAGAATTTTAAATCAAAACTTGTTATTAATGCTTTTAAATCGCTTTTTAGTTATTAATTTTAATCAATTAAAATAAATAAATAAATGCTAGTGTTACTCGCTTGCTTTTAATTGATTAAAATTGTTAATATTTCGACTTTTTAATTTTCTTGCCTTTTTATTTGTTTTTTTCGAATGTTCGAAATTATAATATCTTGTAAATTACTTTGCGTAATTAAATTACTTTTTAATACTTATAAATCGATAAACTTTATGTTAAAGCTTTTGCAAATAAAACAAATATAAAGATCGCAACTTTTTTCTCTCTTAAAAAAATCTTACACTCTTGTGTAATTCAAATAATTGTAATAAGATAATAATAATATAATAATTGCAAACAATTTTTTGTTGCTTTAACTAAATTAATTATTTGTCTTTTACATAAAATTATTTTTTATTTTCTTATTTTCGTTTTTCGACTTTGCGAAGATCTAAAGGTTTTGATTTTTTGTTACGTATCTTTTTAATTAATTTTTTAAATAAATACTTTTAAGTTTTGTGTTATTAACTTTTTCTAAAATATAAAAGTTTTTAATTTTGTTTTCTTTTTTTATTTTGAAGAAATCTAATTATTAAAAAAATAGTTTTACGTTGTATCTTTTATTAAATTTGATGTTATATAATAAAATCAAATTTTTAATTTAAAATAAACGCATTAGTAATTAATAATTATTATTAAAAAGATTTTTGTTCGCTTCTTTAAGACAACGAAAACGCAAAATTGCTTTTTAAACATTTTTATCTTTTTTTTTTAGTTGTTTTGTTCGCAACGTTAATAGATTTGTCGTTGAACAAACTTTTTCTCAATTTATAATATGTTAGATTAAATACTCTATTTCGATTAATAACATAATTTCGTATTCGAACTTAAGACAAAACGACGTCTCTTTAATAGATTCTCGAATTATTGTTTTATTAATTTACAATATCGCGTGCAAATATCGTAATTAATTCGTAAAAACTCTTTTAATTAATTTGAACAAAGCATTAACAATAAGTTTGTGTTCTCTTTTTATTATTTTATTTATTTGTGAATAATAAGTCGACGTTGTTATTTTTTTAACGTTATATCTCTTTAGAAGTTTAGTTGTTATATTAACTTTGTTTTTAAATTTGTCGTTTATAATTATTTTTTTGACATATTTATGTTAATAGAAAATGTTCTCTTATAAAAACTTTATTATGGCGAATGCTTTAAAATTTGAAATTGTTTTGATTTTCATTTATTTCGTTAAATTATTTTGAACAACTATTAGACTCACTTTAGTAAATGTTTTTGTAATTGATATATAAATGTAATTTACAATAATTTTTTTTTATAAATTAAAAATATAAGTTGAATGCATAATCTTCTTTTGTTTATTAAAAGTTTTTCGCTAATATTTATCGTAATTTGCGATATATTTTTTATAAAAATCAAATAAATTCTGTTATTAATATTAATTTGCAACGCGTTAATAATTGCTTTTTTTCTCTTTATAATTATTTTTGTTATGCAAGCTTTTTACGATTCAATTTTTATCTTTTGTTTAATTCACTATTTTACGTAGAGACATATTTTTGTTTATTTTTCAAAACAAACGCTTTTCTTTTATTAAAAAATAAAAAGTATAATTTTTGAACTTGCGAAAGTTCTTTTAACTTATATTTAATCTTCGCAACAAAATTAAATATCGAATAATTTGTTCGAATTTATTGAAATATTTGTCTTTAAGAATGTTTTCGTTCTTTTTAATATTGTTATTCGTGCGAGACAAACGCAAACACAATTTAATTAATTGTTAATAAAATTATTAATGTTTTTCTTATTAATTTAGTCAACATTGTTAAATAACTCTTTTGATCTTTTTAAAAGTTTATTAGTTATTGTATGTTTTCGACTAAATATATATTGTACATTAAAGTCGAAAAAACGAATTTAAATTAATTAATAAATTACTAAAGCGTTAAACAAGTTCGTCGCAAAGCAATTAAATTAAATTATTAAAATGTTTGCATTAATTTTAATTATAAATCGTATTTTATACAATTAGAATCGCATTTTCTTTAAAATCTTTATAAGCTTTTGACATTTTCGCTTTTTAACGTCGTATTAAAATTCTTGTTCGCTTCAAAACTTATTTTTATATTGTAAAAAATATTTTTTTTTCGTTATTGCATCAATTTGCATTAATATCACTCTTTAATCTTTTAAACTAAAATTTATAATTAAAATAATTTCGTCAATTAAAATAAAGTAATTTAAAATGCGTATTATTAATGCGTTTGTTAAAGCAATCTTTAGTTTATTTATAACGTTTTGTTGTTTAAAGTCTTAAATAAAGATATATTTTGTTTTGAACAAACGATAAATTAGTTTTGCGATAATTACAAATTTTAGCATTTAAATTCAATAATAAACGTATACTTTTATAAAGATTCAAACTTTAAAAACGTTTTTGCACAATAATCACTTAATAATTTTGATAATCTTAATACTATTAAAGAATCGTTTATTAAAATTATACACAAAATCGACAATTTTAATTTTTGACTTATAAAATTAAGATTTTTCGTTAAATATAATATGCTTAAATAATTTTACGTTTATTAATATTGCATTCAATTATTAAATGTGTTTTAAAACAAATAATTTAATTCTTAGAATTATTTTTTTGTTATTATAATTTAACTTAAATTCTTTTACATTTATGTCGTTTACAAATAAGTAGCATTTATTAAGAAAATCTTTAAGAATGCGTATTACAATTTTTACAAATTAAGCAATCGAATTAGTTGCACTTTGCGATAAACGAATTCTTTTAAATAGTTTAAAAGAAGTTATAAAAACAATAAAATCGCAACTCTTTAACGCAAAATCTATTTAATCGTATTTTAAAAAAAATTAATCAATAATGCAATTATTATTTTAACGAACTCTTTCGCAAATTCTTCGACATTAAAAGACATGTTAGCATCTTAAATAATTATTTTGTTTATCTTTATAGTCGCATTAATTATGCGATACTTGTTCTTTTTCTTTTTATTTATTAAAAATTAAGAATTTTAATAAAAATCATAATAATATTTTAGCAAATTTGCTTAAAGACGTTTTTTTAACATCTTAATTACTATAAAATTTAATGCTTAAGAAATTAAAAATTTTGAAACTTATTATATTTTATGCTTTATAGTGCGAATTTCTTAATTAAATGCGATCTTTAATCTAATTTTGTCTATTTTAATAAAATTTTATGTTAAGACAATTTTACAATTAAAAAATATTATAATTAAGAGTTTTTATTTTTGCAAAAAGAGTTTAAACTTTATAATTAGCTTTTAAATGTATTTTTTAATAAAATAATAATTGTATTTGATGCTTAAAAACTTAAACATTAAAAAGAAATTGTATCTTTTATTAAGTTTTTTTTAAAAATCTTTCGTAATTAATAACTTAAGCATTTTTTTCTAATTTAGATACTCGCTTAAAATAGAATTATTTAAATCACTTGTATTTATTAAATTTGTTTTTTAAGTTTTTTGCTTATATATTGTATTTATTCGAATAAATAAGTGCGACGTAATAAAAAATTAACGAAGAATATCGAACTTTCTAAACAATTAAATAATGAAAATCTTTTTTATAATGTATAATTAAAAAGTTTGAATTATTAATAATTTTAAAAATGTTTAAAACATAACATTAATTCAAATATTTGTTTAATTCTAATTAATTATATTGACAAACAAATAAACGCTAATGCTATTCGCTTGCTTTAATTAATTAGAATTTTGTTAATTTTTTTCTTTAATTTTATTTTGCGACGTTGTTACTTTAATAATTTTTATTTTTATTTTCGAAAATTTTTTGCAATTAAGTTCGCGAAATTAAGCAATCGTATTAATTGAACGATTATTTAGAGATTTAAAGATTTCTTTGAGAACACAACGTTTTTATTCTTGTTGTTAAAATAATTAATAAACATTTCTAAAATGTTAATACGCTTTGCTTCGTTCTTAAAATAAATTGTTAATTTTAAGAAATTATCGTTTATATTTACAAAGTTTATTTGAGCACTTCGTTAAAAAAATCGATTTAATAGAATTTCGTAATTAAGTCGAAAAACAACAAAGATGAAAATATAAATTATTACTTTCTTAATTGATATCTTTGCATCTTTTATTATTTCTTCGAAACAAACACGTGTTCTCGTGATCTCTATTAGTAAGATAAAAACATCTTGTTAAATAATTAGATTAGCTTTGTTCGCAAAACTCTTGCTAATATAGTTGATTTTCGCATTATTATTAAATATCGCTTTGATTTTTACATTTTTTAATTATATTTATGCAATTAAGCAAACGACGAAATATAAAGTTCTAAAAGATTTTACTCTCGCAATAATGTTCTCAAAATAAACGATTTTAATAAATTTAGCGTTAATTAATTTTACGATAACAATTATTTCTTTCTTTTTTTTTATAAATTTTTAAGATTTTCTTTTTGTTACTATAGCATTAAACTTTTTATTAAAAAGAGAACAAAAAAATAAGCGACTTAAATTAGAACAAAAATTTAAAAAATTTATCAATTTTATTTTTATTTTTAAAATAAAAATACTTTAAATTAAAGTTTTAAAATCGACTTAATTCTTTATAATTTATAGCATTCTCTTTAAACGTTTTGTTTGTTATATATAGTTTGCAAAAGTCTTTTGCTTTTTTTTAAATTTGCTTTTTTAATATTTAATAATTCTTAAGTTAAAATTAATTATTGCGAAAACGTTTTTTATTGTAACGTTTTTTATTCTTGTTTTTATTTTTATTTTTTTTTACGTATGTTTTTTCGTTTAAGACTTTTGTTATCTTTAAATAATTTCTAGATTTGACGTTTTTAATCTTTGAAAATCTCTTTTTTTTCTTAATTCTTTCTTTAATTATTTTGATCAATTGTTTTATTAAAGACTTCTAGAGCGCTTATTGCTTAAAAGAATTTTGTTTTGATCGAATTTCTTAAATCTTTATTATTGTTTAATTCGATTTATTATTCTTTTCGTCTTTTGACGAAAAACTAATATTTAATCTTATTATTATTATTGTGATTACAAAATTTCGAATACAATTTTGCGCTCTTTATTGAAAACATATTTTTATAATCTCTTTTTTAATCTTCGTATTATTAAGAGACAACTTTATTTTTTTATCTTTAAAATCGTTAAATTTATAACAAATTTTGTTGTTTTCGTTTATATAAATTTTTTTATTCGTTATTAAGATTGCTAACTTTAAATAAACTTATTGTTTATATAAATTATAATAAAACAAGTACTTATTTAATTTTAATTAAGATCAATTGTATCTAAAAACAAATATAAATTTTTAATAAATATAAATTGTTTCTTAAAATAAATTTTAAATTATTATTTAAATTTAAGAAAATGCAATATGCGAAGTTTCTTATAATTGCGTCGTTATTGTTCGTTAAATTATTTAATAAATTTCGCTCTTTATTATTTTGCGAACATTGTTAATCTTAAAATCTTCAAAAGCTCGTATTAAGATATTTAGTATTTTGTTAATTTTCGTATTTTTAATTGCGATTGCTAACAATATTAAAAGAGCAAAGATTATCTTTAACATAATTTTCTTCTTTATTAGATTTTGTTTCTTGCTTATTATATTTACTAATTTACTTATATTAATGTTCGCAACTTGCTAAGTAGTTTAATCGCTATTAATATTTATTTCTCGCATAATTGTCTTATTTTTAATTAGTTTCATAATTGCCTTATATAACAATTTAAATATTATAATAATTGCGTTGTTTAAATTAATTTTATGTTTTCGCATTATCTTAGTGCAAATGTTGCGAAAAAAATTCTTTAAATATTACGAAAATTTGATACATTTATTGACTTGATCAAATTTAATAAGTTTCGAAAAAATAACTTTAAATTGTTAACTATATTTACGAATATTATTCGACTTCGCTTTTAATACGTCTTTTAAAAACTTTAAAAAAGCACGAAAATTAATTTTTTAATTTTAATTTTTTTTTTTATATTTTTTTTTAATTTATTTATTATTTTAAATCACTTTTTATTTGCTTAAACAATAGTAAACTTGATAAAATTCTCTATAAACTTGTCGCAATATCGAGACAACTTAATAATTTTATACTAAAAAATAACTTTATATTTATTACAAAGATTCGAAAATCGATTTAAAAAATTAATAATATTAAGTTTATTAAAGTGCGATACTCTTAACGTTCTTGAAAAAAATATAAAGATTACGTAATAATAAAACTCTACAATTCTTATAAAATTATTAAGTAAATTTATCGTTAACGTAAATATGTTGAAGAAAAATCTTGCAATTTTTTTATTGTTTTAAAACATTATTTTTAAAAGAATAGCTTAATAACAAGTAATAAAAGTAACAACTACTAAATTAAAAAAACTAATAATAATAATTAATTTAAAAAATAATATTTTCGATTTATAAATTTTTTTCTTTTCTTTGCAAAAACATTAAGAAAAGATTTTCTTTTTTTTTCTTAATTTTGCGTTATTTTTTTGTTTATCGCTTCTTCATTTTTTTGATCGTTTATAAATAGACATTTTTGATTTATTGTTTTTTCTAATTAGTTGTTAATTTATTGTTAACGAATAACTTTGCGTTAAAGATCTATTTTAGTCTTTATTAAAAAGAGAGTTCAAATAGCGTTTTTGCTTTTAAACAAATAAATTAATTATATTGTTAAAAAGCTTCTTTTAATAACGTTACTATAGTTAACAAACAATTTATTGTTTTAATAATAAACATTAGTCGCAATTTTAATAAGACGTCTTAATCTTTAAATTTACAACTTTTATTACTATTCTTAATGCTTCGATTTCATCTCTTCTTTTTTTGCTTTTTAACTTAATAATATCTTAATTTCTAAATCGTTAATTTTGTGTTTTTGATTTTTGAAATTCTTGATTCTAGTAATTCGTCAAAATTAACTTGTTTTTCACATTTTTTTTTTTGTGTTTTTGAGTTTTTAAATTTCTAAATTTCTAAGATTGTTTTTAGAGACACGTCGACAACTTGATGTTTTAATGTTTGTTATTATAATTAAATTTTCGCGTTAAGCTTTAATGTAATAAGATAAAAATAAAATTTTAGTTAGTAAACAATTATAACAACAAAGACTTATCGCGATGCATGCATAAATCGCACTATATAATTTAATAATATATTAAATAGCTAAGATTCTAAGATTTAAGTAAAAGAGATCGCATATATATTGCAAATAGATCGCTAATACTAGTAACAAACATCTTCAAGTCTATAGTCTAATATTATTTGATTACTTGACTACAATATCTATTAATATTCTTAAATTAATAGAAACTATAAAAGTAAATATATATATATTATTTAGTATTATATTCTGCAGTTGCAATTTCTAAACAATAAAAGATTTTTTTGTTGCTATTATCTATTTTTGTACAATAATTTTTTTTGTTATTGCTCTAATTTTAAAACAAAAAGTAGCAATCTTATTATTTAGAACAATATTCTATATATTGTTTATTTGTTCTTAAATTGTTTTTTTTAAATTTCTAGACAATAATAATAATAAAAAACTAGAAAACTATAAGAAACAAAAAATTGTAAAAAAAAAAACAATAATCGACAACAACAATTTTTTTTTTAAAATATCTATTACAATAAAGTATTAAATTCTAATTCGAAACAAATATTTAATTGTATTTTAGAAATAAACTTTCTAATTAAACTAATTGTTCGGATCGATTTTTCTCCAAAATCTATAACTCGATCCAAAAGTTATATTTAATTAGATCAAGTTTTAATCTAATATAGTTAGTATTTTTATAATTTATGCAATTCGATTCCAACTATTAGAATCGAACAATTAGTCTATTTCTAATACAAAATATATAGCAAGTATTAGATATTTTTTTAGAGATAATTGTATTTGTAGTTTTGTTTTTACAAAATATTACATCGACAAAATGCATTAATTAAGAGAATAAAGTAAGAGATAAAGAAAATAATTGCAAAACAATAATAGAAAAAAACAATTGCAAAACAATAATATAAAAGAAACAATTGCAAAAACAATAATATACGCGATAATTAAAAGAGTCGAATACAATAAAAAAAAAAAAAAAAAGAGAAGTGCAATAGACAATTGCTATACTAAATAGTATAGCAGACGATCAAGCACTAATCTCTTAATCTCCCTTATCCCCGGCACTAGCCCCCCTGTCCTGCAGGGCTCTTTTCCGCATTTGATGTATCGCATCCGTCGATAAAGCGCGTCCATGGACCACGCCTCTTATCCATGGAAAACCCTACTAATCCATGGATAAACGCCCCTATTGGTGGACCATTTTACCGGTCTCGTGGATGTTTTTGACCTTAGAAAAAGTCCCTAAAATAACGGTTTAGGGGGTAATTTTAGGGCTCAAATTTTCCCTCCTCGAAAAAGACCCTGTGATCCATGGACTAGGGTTCCTGTCTCTACCTATGTCCATGGATCAGGTAGTCTCTTTCGTGGGGTGAAATGTGGCCCCTAAAATTAGCCCCTAAACCGACGTTCTGGGGACTTTTTCTAAGGTCAAAAACATCCACGAGACCGGTAAAATGGTCCACCGATGGGGGTGATTATCCATGGAACAACACCTTTATCCATGGAACTGGGGGATCCACCGATGCGATGCAACACATTCAACATCAGAGTCCACTCTTATGTGGGAACAATGTCCGCGGAGAGTTTCTGAACGCTTGAAATTCGGCACGCGCAGCTGACTCCAGAATTCCCATAATCGAAGTTCCGTTGTCAGATTATGGCGAGTTTCGCATTTCCGGGGTCTGTAGTAGCAGTAATCTGCATATGGAGGCTTAGTTCTGCTATTTCGTATCCCTGGAAGCGAGTCAACCCCATTACATGTAACCCCGCATAATCCCACAAACACTATGTATCGTATTCATGACCAGTGACATTGCTGAGGCTCCTTGGGTGGTAAGATTCTACGAGTAGATTGGGCTTGACCTTGGCAGACATCGGACTAGCTGCATGGCAGGGATGGAAGATAGTGATGGCCTTGAGTAATCGCACATTCGCAATGCAAATGCTAAGTCGCTCGAAGGAGAAAAATCTTGGAAGGAGCGTCAATTTTGCGAGCTCTCTCCACCAGGGTCTCGGCTCTAGGTTTACCCTGCTCCGAGACATCAAGCGTAGTAAACTGACATATCGGCACGTAGGAGCACTTTGCACGCTATTACTTTCAATGATTATTGATTGATTAAGGAATCAAGGAGTGGCATTGCTCTATACGAGTATGCAAACGGCGAATGAGGGTAACAGAAAGAAAGCTTGTCATCGCAGCCATTTCCATCCCGCAAGCCATCTTCCTCGCACCAACTGGAAGAAGCCAGGATAATTATAACACCTCCCAAAAAAAAGCAATCTCAACAAACAAGTCTGCTCAAGAACCAAACGTTGAAAACCTAAAGTATTCTAGTTGTTATTAATTAATTAAGTTAATTAACATATAATAGGAGAGATAAATATAAATAAGAAATAAAAGAAAAGAAAAGAAGAAAAATTGATCAAATACAATAATTATTAGAATGCGAAGTATACTACTTGATCGAGTATAGCGTCGACGAGCTAGCGATTCTAGGTCTCGCTAGCTCTCGCAAAACCAATTGTAACAGTGTTACAATTGAGGCTGCGCAACCTCCCTAACTGCTATCTCGTAAATCCGCCGGTTTAGAAAAGAATTCTGTTTGTCAATTTTCATCCCAAAAATTTTGATTGAGAATAGTCCCTGGGGATCGACAAGTACTGACACCGGCCGTCGTTATGCAGACGTGTCCATATGGTTAGTCACAGTGTTTGGCTAGTGGTAGGATTGATGCAACAAAGTATAGCGAGCTTGACAGAAAGCAAGGTGCTTGGTAGTACAACATCAATCCGAAGGTACGATCGATCGATAACGACTTCGTTCATTGTTTTCAAAAGCTGCGCGTCTTTCGACCTGTGAGTGGAATGGCTCCTAGTACCGACCGACACTGTGCAGGAGGGACAGTCCTCGATTTCTCCATACGCAGGCTAAAAACATGCCTGTGTGCGAGGTCCACCTCTTGACCATTTCCATGATGGGATCTTCACGTTACATAAGTTTTTGTGTTCGAAGATGAGCAACCGGATAGCGCAATAGCTGTTAAGACCTTACGGTTGAACTATTCGCTCCCAGCAGACTTCAAGCCATGCAAATCGGTCGGCTTGTCAGATAAATCTTTGTGAGGATGGTGTCCAGCCGGCTTCATTTCGAAAACTGAATTAGAAAGCACAATGCATGAATATTTCCATGAAAAAGCCGTTGAATGGAAGGATATTATGAACAATACATATGAAGCGGGCTTCTGTCTAACCGCATTCGGTTATGTTAATCATTCCATTGAACAGACTACCAGGGCTCATGCAGAGCAAGGGAGTATCGGACCAGAATTGATGTATCTCTACGAATACACGGCGCTGGAACTCTGAGTCGATAGCAGCCAGAAGGTATCAAATCTACCACAGACTATAAGTACAATCCCTCCGGCTCGCCCTCAGTCTTCGTCTTCATCACTCTCTCCCTCGCAGACCTGAAGTCCGCCATCTGCACCCTCATGCGCCGCTCTCGAAGAGCCATTAGCCCGGCTTCGGAGCAGATGGCTTTGATGTCCGCGCCAGAGAGGTCGTCCTTTTGGTTGATGAATTCGTCTAATTCGACGTCATTGCTGAGGGACATCTTGGAGGTGTGGAGGTTGAAGATCTTGCGCTTGGTGTTTTCTGGGTAAATGTAAGCCAATGTCACTGCAGGATATTAGAGGAGGGGCTTACGGTCTGGGTTCTCGAAGAGGATCTTTCGATCAATTCGTCCAGGGCGGATCAGTGCCGGATCTAGCGTATCGATCTTGTTGGTGGCTAGAATAACCTTGACATCGCCTCTGTCGTCGAATCCGTCCAATTGATTCAGCAGTTCCAGCATCGTTCGCTGCACCTCACGTTCTCCCCCGGATGTAGACTCGTAACGCTTCGTACCGATGGCGTCGATCTCGTCGATGAAGACAATTGAGGGAGCATGCTCTGCCGCGACCTGGAAAATTTGCCGTACTAGACGCGGCCCGTCCCCTAGGTACTTTTGGATCAACTCGCTACCAACGATTCGGAGGAAGGTGGCGCTTGTTTGGTTTGCGACTGCTTTGGCAAGTAACGTCTTGCCCGTCCCGGGACCGCCGTACAGTATAACACCTTTCGGCGGCTTTATCCCCATTTCCTCATACAGCTCAGGGTGCAGCAAGGGTAGCTCAACTGCCTCGCGCACCTCCTGTATCTGATTTTCCAAGCCGCCAATATCTGCGTAGGATTCTGTAGGCGCCTTATCCAACTTCATGACCGACACCAAGGGGTCCGCATCGTCGGTTAGTACACCCACGACCGAGACGGACTTGTGATGTAACAGGATACTTGCACCGGGTTCGAGAAGATCCTTGTCGACGAATGACATGATAGAGACGTAGTATTCAGGCCCCGTGGCGCTCGAAACGATAGCATGGTCATCGTCGATCATCTCCTCCAGATTGCCTACGCCCATAGGGCTCCCCCTCATGTCGTCAACACGGCTTCTCTCATCTGCGTTCCTATCCAACGCATCGGAGTCGCCACCGGCGCTGGCTGGCGTGGTCGTGTTTGCAGCCTTAGCTTTGCGCAATCGCTCCTGGTTCTCCACATACTCCTCCTCTAGCAGGAGATGATCGTGGACTCGTTGCATTCGCAGGTACTTGAGCTTGCATCGGGAGGTTGGGTAAATGGCGGGAAGCTTGGAGGACGCGTTTGGCCCGGCAGCCTTACGCTTCCTACGGCCTATGCGGGTTGTGGGTTGTGGTGGCGGCTCGTACTTGGGCTTTTCCTTCTGCGGCGGCATGCCGTTAGCTTTGATCCCAAGGAAACGTAGTGAATGTATGAGTCTCGACTTCGGTCGAGGATCTACTCACCTTCTTGTCCTTCTCTTCTTTGCCGTCCCCTCCAGGCGGCGGGCCACCAAGGTTGGAAGCGTTTTGCCCCTGCAAACGGATGATTAGTAGATGGTGGGTCGACGGCAATCCGAGAAGCTCACCATGGCCAATCACAGAAGGCAGTGAATGGGCCGAGCTGCCCAAGACGAACGGATGGTCCGCAGGACGATGAGCTGGCTTCGAAGACTACAAGTGATGAGTTGCTGACAGGAAGAGCCAAGGACAGCCTGGTGATGATGAACGGAACAATGTGCAGCTGCTGGCAGCTGCAAAAGCTTCCGGACGCGGATGCGATCCTGATTGGCCAACAAACAAGCTTCACCACCCAGGCGGCCGGCATTACTTTGTTCCGCATTCTGCCACCACTGCCAAGAACCAGCTCATCAGATGTGGAATAAAGTAAGTATCGTTCTCATCCTCGGACAATGATCCTAATCTGCTCAGACAAGCTCCATTCTACCGCTGAATCGGATCCCGTCTAAAACTTTCGAGATACCCTTCCCACCCTCATTCATCCTACCAAAACCACATAATTCGATCAACCTCGGACCACCCCAGGGTGCTAACTAAGGCTACCACTGCTGCCTCAACGAGCTTCTCCACTCATTGTTCGGATCTTAAGAAAAGTCCCTCTCCCCCTACGGACAATACCTTTGTCCTCTCACCAACGCCATCACCTCACCATCGTCATCACCCTCGGCAGACAACCTCTTTGTTCTCCCAACACTGCTGTCATCTCTCCCTCGCCCTATATCAATACCCATCCCCCCGCTGGTATTACAGCACACCTAGCGCGCTACACACCGAGAAACAAAATCCTACGGAAGCTACAAGGGCCCCCAACATTCCGAGCGACTCCGATTGCAACCCACTATGGCTCCAAACATTCGTCGGCTAACCAAGGAAATCGCCGATATCCACGCCGACACGGTCTCCAACATCTCCATACAGATGGTCGAAGACCCAGGTACACTCGTCGAAAGTCTTACAGATCTTAAAGGCTCGTTCCAAGGTCCGCCTGGTACACCATACGAAGGAGGCACATACGAAATCGAAATAAAGATTCAGCCTGATTACCCTTTCAAGCCGCCAAAAATGAGATTCATAACAAGCGTCTGGCATCCAAACATCAGTAGTCAAACCGTAAGTGCAGTTGCTCTTGATTGGAATCTCGCAAATTAGCTGACCGTATGTTCTAGGGCGCCATTTGCCTCGACACCCTCTCCACCGCCTGGTCACCCGTCCTCACCATCAAGTCCGCCCTCCTTTCCCTTCAGTCATTGCTCAGCACCCCGGAACCCAAGGACCCGCAGGATGCCAAGGTCGCTACCATGCTGATACAGCATCCTGAAGAGTTCGCCAGAGTCGCGGAAGAGTGGGCTGTTGAATTCGCAAAAGCACCTCCAAAGTCGAAGGGCGAGAGCAGCGGAGGCAGCGCAGCCAACGAACTGGCGAAACAGCGAGAGAAGAAAAGCAAGGAACAGGAAGAAGCGGAGAGAGTGGCTCAGTATGCTCCCAGAACCCATCGTCGTCGTCGGACACGTATATTAACCAGTACAGATTTGGTGGGTACAACGAGGATCTCATCAACCGCTTTGTGTTGATGGGATTCGACCTGGATCGAGTGGTGGCGGCGTTCGATTATGTTGGAATTGATCGCAATGATGGAGAGGATTATGAGTTGGAGGAAGCTTACATGGGGGACATCACTGCAAGATTACTGGGGGAACCATAATGCGAGCATGCAAATGTCAGGTCTGTTCTCTGCTCATTTCCTTTCTTGCTGCTTTTGAAGCGGGCTTGGCGTTCGGATGTATTGGGAGTCATCAAGGAGGTGAGGTATTCCCCCATGGGTTACATTAAGATACATATTCCCTTCATGAAAAAAATGGACTGGACACGATTGATACCTGTGTCACAATCGACATTAAAGTTTCGAATGAACATTACCTTACTTTATCTACTGCACGTACGGACATTGTTCACCTTGACTTCTGATCGACAGGCGGGGATGTCTGGGGCCTTTGCACTGCGCACCAGCGGCTCCTTGCAGCGATCGTCGGGGCGTCTAGCCAGTGACTTCACCCCAAATTTCCAACCATGTATACGACTTCGACTTCCTTCGCGTTCACTGTTCCGCTGATTTCCAAGATTGCACCTATTACCAGATGAGATAGTTGTTGCAGGTAAGCGGCGAGATGTCGGCGCTCGACGAGAAATCAAAGGATCATTTGAAAGTTATCAGCGACGACGATGCAGAGCTCGCAGACATTGACCCCGCCCTCGATCGCAGGCTCACCCGGAAATTCGATGTTCATATCGTGCCCTGGCTGTTCGGACTTTGGCTGCTAGCTTTCATTGACAGAAGCAACATTGGCAATGCCAACATTGTCGGCCTGCCTAGCGATCTGCACCTCGTCGGGAACGACTTCAACGTTGCATTGACCGTGTTCTACGTTCCATATGTCTTGATAGATGTTCCCAGCAACTGGTTTGTCAAGGTTCGAATATATGATATAAGCTTTTCTGAAGCGTTCCTGATCTCAATAGTATGTCGGCGCTGGCTTCTACTTGCCTGGGCTTATGCTTGGGTGGGGCCTTGTGGGGCTTTGTAAGTTGTGAGATTGATCTACAAAAATGTATACTGAGTACGGCGGGCTCGAAGGTATTGGCTTCGTCAAGTCCTACAGGTACTCCGGCCTTCCCATCCCCCAGCTAGTAGCAGAACCACTAATCGGAACACAGCGGACTGATAGCGGCCCGATTCTTTCTCGGACTTTGCGAGGGCGGATTACTCGGAGGAATGGTTCTCTACCTGTCTATGTGAGCAGCCCGGTCCTTCACCAAGGACTCTTCTGACAGTAGTGCAGGTTTTACCGCCGACATGAACTGCTGTTTCGACTGGGAATGTTCTACTGCGCGGCTCCTCTGAGTGGTGCTTTCGGTGGACTGCTCGCTACTGGGCTCGCGGAGATCCGGTATGCCGGCTACAATCGTAAAGCTCGCCAGATTTCAAGCCTGACTCTGCTGACTTCGTGGAGGCTGGCCCTGGATCTTTATTGTTGAAGGCGTAAGTCCTACAGCCTCCTATCCACAAGAGTCTGATCTGACCGACGAAGATTATAACAATCTTGTTCGGCGTCCTTACGATGTTCTTCCTTCCTCATACCCCACGTAGTGCGAAATTTCTGTCTCGCGAGGAACAGCTAGCTGCGGTGCATCGACTGAGGCTGGATGCCCACGGATCGAGCACAGCATCGACTGTGGAAGGTGAGGCCTTCTCGTGGCATTGGGTAAGTTCATCACCCGGCTTCCAAGAAGTAGAGGATAATTCCCTGCTAAGACCCCATAGGTTCGTCGGGCCCTCTTCAACGTTCAAACAATCATCTTAAGTCTCAACTTCTTCGCTATAATCACCCCGTAAGCCGAAAGCCTGACCATGTGAGGCGTCTACTTAATGCGAACCAGGATCTACTCTTTCTCCCTCTTTTTGCCAACAATCATCCGTAATCTTGGCTACCAGAGCGTTAAAGCTCAACTATTCACAGTCCCACCTAACATGGCCGGCTTCTTCGCAGTAATTTTCGGAACTTTCATGTCCGACAAGATCAAAGCTCGAGGTCCAATTATGATCTGTGGCTGCTCGATCGCTATTTTAGGCTATATACTCTTATTGATACCCGCGAGGCCTCTCGTTCACTATGGAGGCACATTCCTCGTCGCGGCTGGTACGTAGCTCTTACCTGCCTAGACCATGGCTAACAGCGACCCAAGGCGTGTTTCCAAGCTCCCCAGCTGTGATGGGATGGTAATACCTCCGCGCCATGGCGTCTGCATTACCGCAAGGTTGATAATACAACAGGCTTGCCAACAACCTTGCGCCTCATTACACGAGAGCCACAGGAACAGGCTTCCAGCTTGCTATCGCGAACTGCGCTGCCTTCATTGCGACTTTCACATACCTGAAGAAGGACGCGTAAGTCTTGACATTAATCATATGGCGCAGCATATCGCTCACGCTGTCAATACAGACCAAAGTACACAACCGGGCATTCAATCAACGTTGGGTTCCTGGTATTATCCTTGGTCCTATCGACGGTCAACATTCTGTATGTCAGATGGGAAAACCGGAAGCGGGCAAGGGGCGAGCGTAATTATCGTCTTGCTGAGGGCGATCCGGGCTTGCTGGGATACAGGCATCCCAACTTTCGATATACGATATAGCTAATACCTATCCATCGTCTAGACTCAAATGAAAAAAAATTTGAATGTGGGATGATAGTAAGAACCTCATATTGAGACGTGAAGTGCGTTGGCCCCTATGATTTGTCCCCTTTCTAGTTCAGCACGATCAGAAGTCTGTCCATGCAATCAGCGAATGTTTTAGCCTAGCTCTTTGAAAACCAAGCTGGAGCGTTCTAAGTTTCAATCCGAGTGTATAAATGGAAAGGAACCGTGATTAGCACTCTAGGGCTGCTCCTAGGGTCAATCTTTATGCAAGCCTCAGTTCACGGTGCATTTATGCGCGATGCCCTGCAATATAAAGTAATCTGGTACACAACGTAAAGGCTGTGGCGGTGGAACAGCGCGATGTACGCATTGGACTTTACAAATTGACAATGCCACGGCGAACGTTTCTTCCTCAGAGGATCGTCAAATCAGACGCTGGCGACGTAAACGCCATTCGTTAGAGAGCAGACCTCTCCCAGCATTGGTCGTACCATCCAACATGACTGAAGATGAAATCTACCGAACATCTACGCAGTACCGCCTGTGGTCTTTCACGCCCGAATCGCTCGCATCCCTCAGGTCGACCACAAACGCTACTGCTGCAGATGGAGTGAAGGCCGCCATCCGAGCGCTTGATGCTGCCAAAGCGGAAAGCAATCTCGCTGAAAATGGGGGTAAGGATGGCGCTCCGGCTAGTGAACGAGGAGAGATTAGGGAGGTGGACTGTCTTACGGTCGAGGAGGAGCAAAAGCTGGTAGGGTTCTACTGCATGAAGACTATCGAATTTGCGGACTTTTGCGAGTTCCCTACCAACGTTAAGGTATCTTCGAGGTCCCCCTTCTGTCTTTCTTGTGGGAGGCTGATGAATGCATATTCTGCCAGGCAACAGCAGTCCAATTCCTCAAACGATTCTACCTTTCCAACTCGCCCATGACGTACCACCCAAAGGAGATGATGCCCTCCGCCCTCTTTCTAGCAACGAAGACGGAGAATAACTACATATCCCTGCGCGCCTTTGCCGAGAAGTTACCAAAGGCTACGCCAGAAGGAGTCGTTGCTCCAGAATTCCTGCTCACCCAAGGTCTACGCTTCACGTTTGATGTTCGGCATCCACAGCACGGTCTCGAAGGCGGCTTTATGGAGTTGGTAGCTATGGCGCGCGGTAAGGCCAAGCTACCGCCTGGGAGTACCGATTTGGAAGTGCAATTACAAAATGAGATGGTGAGGCTGGAGCGCAAGGACAAGGGTGGCCCGCAACCTAAGACGCCAGAGGATGTGGTCAAGCGTATACAAGCCGCGCACACGGTTGCGAAAGAGATTCTTAAGACGTCGGCCTTGCTGTCAGACGTCTACTTCCTCTATACGCCTTCTCAGATTTGGCTCGCTGCCTTCCTCATAGCTGATGATATCCTTGCATCTTTCTATATCAGATCTAAGATACCACTGTCGTCGCCAGTGAGAGAAAAGATAGTGAATACACTCAGCTCTTGCGGTGCTATGATGAATGCTTCGGTATCAATAAAGCCGGGAAAGGAAGAGTTGAAGGAGCTGACAAGGATTGACAAAAAGCTATACAAATGCAGAAACCCGGAGAAGGTCGATTTGGTGGGAATCAACAAGGCGCAGAAGCGAGATGGTGAGGCTAAGGATGGTTCAGGGCTGGAGGAGAAGGTGGTCAAGAAGAGGAAGCTAGAGAGAGAGAACTCAATGAAGGAAGGTGAAGATGTCTTCGGGCCTCCGTTGGCTAAGATCTCCAAAGAGTGACGCGCCATCGAAATATATCAATCCAGAAATCTAGTTGCAAGAGTCTGGAAGTTCCACCCCCAGCATCACATGCTTTAGAAGTTCCGGTACGCCTATTTCTTTCGCCATGGCTCGAAGGTCCGATCACACACTGTTCACTGTCCTGAGCTAATCCTGTAGGCTCGTAGGGAACCAGTTTGACGGACAACCTTCACACAAATAGTAATACGCGAGCCTTGGCCGATTAGTAAAATCAAGAGTACGAAAGATCTTGGCTCAACGTTGCTGTGAACAGCCAGATCTCGGTGTTGAGGAAAATCGGCTCCCGAAGTTCCTCTGGAGTCTTATCACATTTGCCCGGAAATACACAACACAATCCCCTCTAAGTTTTTTCAGTTCGCTCTCGAAAGGAAAAGGGCCACCCCGACTTTGAAAGAAAATTTCCTACCAGACTTCTCATACTATCCATCGATCTCTGTCTTCTGTCAACAAACTTCGGCCGCCAGCCGAGGGCAGATCAAGCACCATCAGACCGTGCGCGATCGAGACTACCCTTTTCCCGCATACCGGCGCCCTAGCATCGCGTCCGCATGGCTGTGGTAAGAGAATTTGCAACTCGAGCGCTTAGGATCATGGCAAGCTCAATACCAAATCACGAACAGCCGAGTCGTAACGACATCCATACTGAGAAAGCCTCACGGCCATTACTCGAAGGCCTTCCTCCGGAGATAAAAGTTGAGATCCTCCGACAGTCTGCTGATACCAACACACTTCAAAACCTAGTGCATGCTTCTTATCGCTACTACCAAGCCTACAGACTTGTTTGCCAGACCATCTTCTCCGAAGTTCTTCTACGTCAGCTGAATACTCGTGGCTACGACGTAGAAGGCATAGCGTTCTTCGAAAACTTCAAAAGCGAATTCATCCTTGGAGGCGCCCGCAAAGGCGTGTCGGAAATCGAGGCTTGCTATCAATATGCCTGTGACAAGGGTTATGGGAGACCCTCGATTAAGCACGCTTTAGTCGTACCGGTGCTCACTTCTGTCTCCGAGCGTACCGTGACCTGGGATGGTGACAGTCAAACCACCTATCAGCGCTGTAATCAACGCGGATTCCGCTCTAAGGACGATATCAACCGTGCGCTTGGCTGGTTGATCCAGGAGGCTTTCTACGACGGCCGAGCTCAGTCCTTCGCGCCAGCTGGTCTCTACAAGGCTCTCGAGGTCAAACTACACGCAAAACTAGGAACGAATCCACCGTCCGAGCGGCGGCCGCTCTCTCCTCATGCAGCAGATACCAGTGTTCAATGGCCGTCATCGTTGGAACTCAAACGCCTTAATAAGGGTAGATGTAGAGCTATGAGATATATTCTTCTACGGCCGTACCAAGTGCCAAAACCGCCTTTCGGGAAGATAGACTGGCAAGAAAGCCCTTCGGAGCTCAAACTGGGCACGGCACTTGATGTAGCTATACCGAACCGAAACGGAAACAATGGACACACGTGCATGCGAGCTAGACGTGAGCATGAGGGCTTCTCAGTCTTGTCTTGAATTTGGACGAGGTTGTTAGGATACTGCGCGGGATACTGTGATAGTGCCTATGACTGCTGATCAAAGGGAATTGTTTCAATTGGACATGCTAGCAACAGTCTCGCCAGTAATCTGATGTATAGATGACGGGTGCTTGCCCAATGGCCGTCATATCGTTTATCTGTCGATACTACCTTGTGGACTCATTGTCACAGAATTTACTGGTATATGACTCGGTCTTGGACCTAATTGGACCTCTGACACCGCTGAATATCAGGCATAGATTCACAGCGTGAGAGATGTGACTGATACTCACGGTAGCTCGGCTGTCATCAGCAATTTTCTCTGTCACTACCATTCCATTTTGTGTCGATTACCACGATCCCCTTTCTGAAGACCTCGGTTCAACAAGCCTTCAAAAGACTTTGTGGCCTTTTGGGATCCACCCTTCCCAAGCTTCGTGCTCCAAGCACGCTCCACAAATATCTTTTCCTTACAAGACCATTCACTCCGGGCTACAAGTATAGCGGTTCGAGAGCGCGAAATAATGGTAGTCTTCTCAACAGATCACGCGGATTTCCTGACATCACGCAGGCGGAACCTGCCCCTATATCGCCCTTGGAAGCGCTTCCGACAGAGCTCAAGCTCGAGATCCTACGACGAATGCCCAATACGACCGCTCTCCGCGCCTTGACCGATGCCGCACATATCTATCACCAAGCCTATATCCCTACTTGCCAGGAGATCTTCATGGAAGTCCTGACCCGCGAGCTGGACACCCACGGCCACACCACAGAGGATATGTCGTTTTTCGAGCTTGATACCAGTCAGCCCTCGCGGGGCCAACTCAGCCTTTTCCATCAGCGTGTCCGCAATTCGGTACCTCAGAAGGTTTCAAAAGAGCGCTCACTTACCTTGCCGATCCTCAGGTCTTCCACAAACTCTAGGTACTCTTACGATGTTGGTGTCACAGCATTTACTCCCAGATTGTCAGACGTGGCACGCTTGCCGCAAACCGTTCAGTTAATGGTCATGCTCGCGTTCCTCGACCAAACAGAAGAATGGAGATCTTGGGCGCCGCGCGGGACTTTTCAGGCGATTGTCATCACTTTTGATCGTGATGTTGACTGGAAGAAAGAAGGCAGTACCGACCCTGCGCACATACCTTATCAGCTGCACTGGAGAGAAGACCTCAATCGCCCAGGCTGCCTTACCTATATCCTGCTGCAGCCTTATAAAGTCTTAGAGTCGCCAGTTGTACGGTAGCCTGGACTGAGATGCTATAAGCCTAGACAATGGTGAAGTGCGATAGTGCGAGGTTAATTGGGTGCTCGCTACCTTGGGTCCGCGTAGGCAGAACGTGTACATCTGCTCGAACAAACTCATGCAAAGTGCTGAGAATCCATCGAAGATTCAGAATGAACGCCACCAAAAACGTGCTTGTTCTCCTGCGACCTACTGTATATAATGACCCAGTGACATTCTGCATGAGAGATGGCCAGTAAAGCATTCAAACTTGTGGAGATGCTTGCTTGATCAACTTCAGCGGTTTAATGCTGCTGTGAATGGAGAACATCTTCTTTACATATATACCTGGATGGAGCTCAACAATGACATTAACGAAAGTTAAAACACACCTCATCTCACTGGAGACTACGTTCGACTTATGGGGTATTCCCTGGCAAGACTCCTCCAGCCGACCCTCCACCCAACCCCCTGCCAACCTCTCCTCCCCCCCACCCAGTGCTCCCTACCCCAAACTCACACCCCTTCAAACCAAGCCGGCAGCACAACCAAACACCACTCTCACCGCCCTGGCATACAAGCTGAAGCGCTTACATCTGCAAGCAGCGTGGACATCGCCACTTCATTCGCGCATGCTTGATGCACACGAGACTATCTCACCTTCCGTAAGCGGTTTTCAAATCGACGCCACCCTTGGTGGAGCCGAGTTGGTGTTTGTGATTTCGATTTTGGGGGTGCATGGTCTCGCAATGAGGTGTGCAATCGTCATCCAGACGGAGGCCTGAGGATGGCTGTTGAGGACTGCGGATCTCCAGGTGTGGAAGAACCAGATCACTCAATTCTCCCCATGGAATCCCAATCCCTTCCGCGCTAACAAACCTGGCCACATACACCGGTGACTGAGTCTCAAGGAAGCCATCGGTCAATCATCGATGCTCAGAATTCCCACTGCACCCGTATCCCCGTCTCCCTACGGATTGTTCAACTCTAGCGAGGTCTTATTTCGCAAGCGACCGTTTAACGCATGAGGATAGCTGCACCTCTGATGTTTTGATGTTTTGCTACGTAAATTTCAAGGGGAGCGAGGGTTTTGAGGCGCGAGTAGAGGGTGAGCAGAGGGGAGGCGGGTGAGTCTGGAAAGGGTGTGTGGAGAGGGGGATGGGGAAATGAAATAGTTAACATA